>TARA_R110002074_G_scaffold18908_3_pt1 | contig 12953 bp, 10 predicted proteins | sample TARA_R110002074 | Tara Oceans TARA_R110002074 (sample SAMEA4397215) | marine metagenome | biome: Polar Biome; feature: [MIX] marine epipelagic wind mixed layer (ENVO:01000061); material: water (ENVO:00002006), including particulate matter (ENVO:01000060) such as... | depth 10-100 m
TCTCATGTCCCATTATTGAGTGTTGGTTTTAATTGCGCGCTTGGAGCCGAACAGTTAAAGCCATATTTACAGCGTTTATCAAACAAGACTGATTTTTTTACTTCAGCGCATCCAAATGCTGGATTGCCAAACGCCTTTGGTGAATACGACCAAACTCCAAAACAAATGCAACAACTTATTGAAGATTATCTGCAAGATGGATTAATAAATATTATTGGAGGTTGTTGTGGGACAAGTCCAGCGCACATAAAAGCCATCGCTGAAGTGGCACAAAATCATCAACCTAGAACTGTCTGTTCGAGCGCAGTCGAGAACTAATTTATAGGATGAATAAACAAAACAAATATTTAACCTTATCAGGATTAGAACCATTAGTTGTTACTCCAGAAAGTAACTTCATAAATGTTGGTGAACGTACTAATGTCACTGGCTCTAGAAAATTTCTACGCTTAATAAAAGAAGAAAAATATAATGAAGCTTTAGAAGTTGCAAGACATCAAGTAGATGGTGGTGCACAAATTTTGGATGTGAATATGGACGAAGGTATGCTTGATGGCAAGTATGCCATGACAACGTTTTTAAATCTTATTGCTTCAGAGCCTGATATTGCGCGAATCCCAATAATGATAGATAGCTCAAAATGGGACATTATTGAAGCTGGATTACAAGTAGTACAAGGGAAAAGTGTTGTGAATTCCATTAGTTTAAAAGAAGGTGAAACAGAGTTTATTCGTCAGGCTAGATTGGTAAAACGTTATGGAGCAGCTGTGATTGTGATGGCTTTTGATGAAGCAGGACAAGCAGATACTTACAAACGCAGAATCGAAATCTGCGAACGTTCCTATAAAATATTGGTTGATAAAGTCAAATTTCCACCTCAAGATATCATTTTCGATCCTAATATTTTTCCTGTAGCAACAGGAATGGATGAGCATCGTTTAAATGCTCTTGATTTCTTTAAAGCCACCAAATGGATTCGCGAAAACCTGCCTTATGCCAATGTTTCTGGAGGCGTTAGTAATGTATCCTTTTCCTTTAGAGGAAACGATGTAGTTCGTGAAGCCATTAACGCAGCATTTTTGTATCACGCCATTCAACATGGAATGAATTTAGGCATCGTGAATCCAGCAATGTTAGAAGTTTATGATGAAATTGATAAACAACTTTTAGAGCGTGTTGAAGATGTATTATTTGATAGAAGAGAGGATGCTACTGAAAGATTGCTGGAATTTGCAGAAACTCTAAAAGGCCAGAAAAGAGAAACTACCGAAGAGGTTTTAGAATGGCGAAATGATAGTATTCAAGATAGAATTACGAATGCTTTGGTAAAAGGAATTGATGCTTTTATAATTGAAGATGTTGAAGAAGCACGATTATCAGTTTCAAAACCTATCGAAGTCATCGAAGATCATTTAATGATTGGGATGAATGTGGTTGGAGACCTTTTTGGCAGCGGAAAAATGTTTCTACCTCAGGTTGTAAAATCCGCAAGAGTGATGAAAAAAGCAGTGGCTTACTTGCAACCATTTATTGAAGAAGCAAAAAAAGCTTCTAAATTCCCAAAAGGAACTTATTATTGGAAAACTGCCGACCCTTTGGTATATGGACTATTGAAAGACTATGCCGAAGAAATGCGCAATCAGCCAACAGAAGCAGAAACTCTACTATGGAATGTTTTAAGTGGGAAAAAATTAGATGGCTATAAGTTTAGAAGACAGCATATCATTGGAAGTTATATTGCAGATTTTATTTGTTTGAAGAAAGGGCTAATTGTGGAAATTGATGGCCTTATTCATCAACTACCAGAAAATAAAGCTACAGATGAAGAACGCACTAAATGGCTGAACCAGCAAGGTTATAACGTTGTTAGATTTACTAACGATGAGGTGTTGTCAAATCTTGATGATGTTTTAGAAAGGTTAAAAGAAGCATTAAAAGTTTCCCCTTTGGGGACGGAAGGGGCTAGATATGCAGGCAAGATTTTAATGGCGACTGTAAAAGGTGATGTACATGATATTGGTAAAAACATCGTAAGTGTTGTTTTAGGTTGTAACAATTATGAAATAGTCGATTTAGGAGTCATGGTGCCACCAGAAAAAATTATTAAAACTGCTATCGATGAAAACGTAGATATAATTGGTTTAAGTGGTTTGATAACACCTTCGTTGGATGAAATGACATTAGTATCGAAAGAAATGGAAAAGAAAAATTTTAATATTCCATTAATCATTGGAGGCGCAACAACATCTAGAGCTCATACTTCTGTTAAAATTGCTCCAAATTACAGCAACACTGTGGTTCATATTAACGATGCTTCTAGGGCTGTAACTGTGGTTGGAAACTTGCTTCAGAAAGACAATAAAGTATTTAAAGAACAAATAAGGGAAGAGTACGACAAATTCCGTGAGCAGTTCTTAAAAAGAGGGAAGAAGAAAGAGTTTTTATCAATTAAAGAAGCACGACAAAACAAATTTAAAATTGATTGGAATGCTACCAAAATAGTGAAACCAAAACAACTTGGAGTTCAAGTAGTAGATGATTTTGACATTCGAAAATTAGAAGATTATATCGATTGGAGTCCGTTTTTTAGAAGTTGGGATTTGCATGGTAAATACCCAAATATTTTAACTGATGAGATTGTTGGTAAACAAGCATCAGAGCTATTTAGTGACGCTCAAAAGTTGTTGCAACGAATTTTTGATGAAAAGCTGTTGAAAGCTAAAGCTGTTTTTGGATTGTTTCCAGCAAACACAGTAAATGATGATGATATTGAGGTTGAAGTTGAAAATTGTCATGCTGAGCTTGTCGAAGCATCTCAAAAAAATAAGCTTAAACTCCTAACCCTTCGTCAGCAATCCAAAAAAGCTGAGGGCAAACCAAACATTGCTTTGGCCGATTTTATTGCTCCAAAAGAAACAGGAATTCAAGATTATATTGGTGCATTTTGTGTATCCACAGGATTTGGAACACAAGAACTAGCACAGCAGTTTGAAAAAGCACATGACGATTATAATGCAATTATGATAAAAGCATTAGCAGATAGATTGGCAGAAGCTTTTGCAGAATATTTACACAAAGAAGTGAGAACCAACTATTGGAGTTATGCTTCAAATGAAAACCTGACTAATGAAGAGCTAATTAAGGAAACCTATAAAGGTATTCGTCCAGCTCCAGGTTATCCAGCATGTCCAGATCATTTAGAAAAGAAAACCATTTGGCAGCTTTTAAACGTATATGAATCCATTGGAGTAAAACTTACCGAAAGTTTGGCCATGTGGCCAGCAGCAAGTGTAAGTGGCTACTATTTTGGAAATCAAGAAGCAAGATATTTCGGACTAGGAAAAATAACATTAGATCAAGTAAAGGATTACGCAAAACGTAGAGAAGTTTCTGTGGATGAAGCACTAAAATGGTTAAATCCTAACATAGCAGAAACTTAACAATTTGTTTGAAATTACCTAATCAAATAAATAATTGAAAGTGTAATCTTGCTTAGGATTAAAAAAAAAGAAATGAAAAAGTATCGATTAGAGTTAAGGTTTGTATTACAAATAGTACTGTTGGCAACATTTGCGTTACTAACAGCATATTTAATATCATTATAATTAGAAAAAAGCCCTCCTTTGGAGGATTTAGGATACCTATGAAAGTAACCCAACATATAAAAAAAGCCAACGGAAACACCCAGTTTTCATTCGAGATTTTACCACCTTTAAAAGGACAACACATTCAATCCATATTTGACAATATTGACCCATTAATGGAGTTTAAACCACCTTTTATTGATGTGACTTATCATCGGGAAGAATATGTTTATAAAGAACTGGAAAATGGCTTGTTAAAAAAGCAAGTGGTAAAAAAACGTCCAGGAACAGTTGGTATTTGTGCAGCCATTCAAAATAAATATGGGGTAGATGCCATACCACATATTTTGTGTGGTGGTTTTACTAAAGAAGACACCGAAAACTTTTTAATCGACCTCGATTTTCTAGGCATCGATAATGTAATGGCTTTACGTGGTGATGCAGTAAAAAGTGAAACTTATTTTAAACCAGAACGTGAAGGTCATTCTTATGCAACTGAATTGGTGGCGCAAATTCAAGACTTAAATAAAGGCAATTATTTAGACGAAGAATTGCTTAATTCTTCAGCTACAAACTTTTGTGTTGGAGTGGCTGCTTATCCAGAAAAACACATGGAAGCGCCGAGTTTAGATAGCGATATTCATTTTCTGAAAAAGAAAATAAAAAATGGAGCTGAATACATAGTGACTCAAATGTTTTTTGACAACCAGAAGTACTTTGATTTTGTAGAAAAATGTAGAAAAGCAGATATTACAGTACCTATCATTCCAGGATTAAAACCTATTGCCACCAAAAAACAGCTTAATTTAATTCCGCATCGTTTTCATGTCGATTTGCCTGAAGATTTAATTATTGAAGTTGTAAAATGTAAAGGTAATGCACAGGTAAAACAAGTTGGAATTGAATGGTGCGTTCAACAATCCAAAGAACTAAAAAAAGCCGGAATTCCTGTGTTGCATTATTATTCTATGGGAAAAAGTGACAATATAAAAACCATTGCTTCAAAGGTGTTTTAACATTATTTTATTTGTCTATATTTACCAACAATTATGAAAAGATTTTTGTTTTTATTATTTGTTGGTTTTCAATTTTTTGGCTACGCTCAAGAAAATAAATCATCAAACTTTTCCAGTTTAGATGTCAATTATTTTAAAGGAAATATTGCCTTACATAACAACAGTATTCTTCATTTAATCACTGGACATCCAGAAGGTGTTATTGTAAGTTGGAACAAAAAAACATTTGGATTAAACACTTGGGAACAACGCTATAATTATCCAGATTATGGTGTCTCGTTTAGTTATCAAAACTTAAAAAATGAAGTACTTGGTAATAATTACGCACTTTATGGGCATTATAATTTCTATTTCTTGAATCGGAATTTAATGGTACGCATTGGTCAAGGCTTGGCTTTTACAACAAATCCTTATGATAAAGAAACCAACTACAAAAACATAGCATTTGGTACTAAATTGATGAGCAGTACCTATATGATGATTAACTATAAAAAAGAGCGTGTTATTGATAATATTGGATTTCAAGCTGGCTTATCTCTCATTCACTATTCCAATGCGAATGTAAAAGCACCTAATACAAGTATCAATTCATTGACCATTAGCGCTGGAATGACTTATAATTTTGATGATGAAGATATGGAATACCAATATAATTTAAGTGATGACGAAAAATTCACACAACCAGTTAAATACAACTTTGTGTTTAGAAGCGGTGTCAACGAAAGTGATGTGGTTGGCAGTGGTCAGTTTCCGTTTTATATTGTATCAGCTTATGCAGATAAACGCTTGAACAGAAAAAGTGCCATTCAATTTGGAGTCGATGCGTTTTTCTCTAATTTTTTAAAAGAATTGATTTACTATGAATCTGTGTCCTTTCCTAATAGAGATATTGACTCAAATACAGATTATAAACGTTTAGGTGTTTTTGTTGGTCACGAGTTGTTTATCAATAAATTATCAATAGTAACACAACTAGGTTTTTATGCTTATTATCCTTACGATTTTGAAGGAAGATTGTATCAGCGTATTGGCTTTAAACGTTATTTTGGAGATAAGTGGTTTGGTGCTGTAACTTTAAAATCGCATGCTGCAAAAGCAGAAGCTGTTGAAATAGGAATTGGCATACGTTTGTAAACATTTGTAATCAAGCAGATGTCACCTTGAGCGCAGTCGAAAGGTTGTGTAAAATGACAAAATAATTTAATAATCCTTCCCTTTTTAAGGTAAGTGTCCGAAGAACGGATGGGTTAAAAGATTTTCGTTTTCACGGAAAATAAAGATGAAAAAAATAATATACATACTAAGTTTAATGCTCATTGTTGCTTGCAACAGCGAAGATGCTTTAGATTGTTTTCAAACGGAAGGCAACATCGTGCAACAAGAAATTGTAGTGAGCTCTTTTGAAAAAATCGTAGTGAATCGTGACATAGAACTCATTGTAAAAGAAGGTTCGGATTATAGAGTCATCATTGAAACTGGAGAAAACTTACTTAACGATGTTCTTGTAATTGTGGTAGACAATGAGCTGCAGCTTACAGATAATAATACGTGCAATTATGTGCGAGATTATGGCAATACCAAAGTGTATGTAACAGCACCAAATATTACTGAAATTAGAAACTCATCACAATACGAGGTGTCATCTGAAGGCATATTGACTTTTCCCGAATTGAGTCTAGTTTCAGAAGACTTTAATGCCCCTGGAAGCTTTACAGTTGGTGATTTTAGATTGCAAATTAATAATGATAAATTAAGAGTGGTGACTAACAATATTTCATCCTTTTACATGTCTGGAACTGTCAATAGTTTATTTGTCGGGTTTTATGCTGGAGCTGGACGTTTTGAAGGCGAAAACCTCATTGCTCAAAGTGTGGATGTGTTTCATAGAGGCAGTAACGATATGATTGTAAATCCGCAAATATCACTTACTGGTGAGTTACGAGGCACTGGAAACCTAATTTCGGTAAATCAACCACCAACCGTTGAGGTAGAGCAGTTTTATACTGGAGAATTGATTTTTAATTAACAGAAAACGAACTCTCAGCTAATCTCTTTGTAACTCCGTGAATCTCTGTGAAACAATTATAAGGTAAGACATTAACTCGTCAACTCCCTAAACAAACTCTCCAAACTCGCGTTTTTCTGATTTAATTGTAAGATTTTCAACTCGTTATCGTGTGCAAAATCAAACACATGAGAGCGCATATCTTCTTGTGAAGTGAACGTGATTTCGTAAACAAAATCGTGGGTGTTTACAACACTTTTCACTTTTGGTAAGTTTTTCAAAAAGGCATCTTCTACTCTGTAATCAAACTCTACGACAACAATTTGGTCTTTGCCTTCTCTCAATGCTTGGAGTTTCTTGTCAGCAACAATTTCGCCTTTATTAATAATAATCACTCTATCACACATGGCTTCAACTTCCTGCATAATATGTGTCGATAAAAAAACGGTTTTTTCTTTACCAATGGTTTTAATAAGATTTCTAATATCTACCAATTGGTTAGGATCCAATCCTGTGGTTGGTTCATCTAAAATAAGTACGTCAGGATTATGTAATAAGGCATTGGCAAGTCCAACCCGTTGGCGATACCCTTTAGAGAGTTGCCCAATGGTTTTATGTGCTTCGGGTGTTAATCCAGTGAGTTCAACAATTTCCTCAATTCGAGATTTTTCAACCTTATAAATTTGTGCATTAAACAATAAATATTCCTTGACATACATGTCTAAATACAACGGATTATGCTCGGGCAAATACCCAACACTTTGCTGAACTTCTTTCCTGTTATCGTTTACATCAAAGCCATTCACTTCAGCTTGACCTTCGGTAGCACTTAAATAAGTGGTCAATATTTTCATCATTGTTGATTTTCCAGCGCCATTTGGACCTAAAAAACCAACAACTTCAGGTTTATCCACTTTAAAAGACACATTGTTTAGTGCTTTTTGATTTCCGTAAACTTTTGTGAGTTGTTCAACCTTAATAGACATGCAAAAATTAATTTAAATAATTATCCAATGGTTCTGCCTTGGAGTTTCTAATTCACCTCTCCTTTTGAGAGGTCAGAACTGTCATTTTTAACACTTCTGGGTGAGGCATAAAAATAAACATTAATTAATTTATACCACATTTTCCTGCGAAATCTTTAATTATTTACATAAAACCTTAAAAATAAAGCTTTAGTATTTTGATTTGTGAAAATATTATTTACATTAGCCACCTCATTAGTTATGAATAGAACAACTTATACATATTACAACTGGTTTTATTTCTTTTTTAGCAGAAGAAACGAGATGATGTATGTATAATTTATAATATAAATTTAAGTATAAGTCTCGATTTTAAATCGGGACTTTTTTTTTGAACTATGATTAAATCGGTTGCCATACAAGGCGTTAAAGGATCATTCCATCACATAGTGTCGCAAAACTATTTTGATAATGACATTCATGTTTTGGAGTGCTTGTCGTTTGATCGTGCTGTGGAGAGCCTGATTCAAAAAGAAACAGATGCGGTTATCATGGCTATTGAGAATTCAATTGCTGGTTCAATCATTCCTAATTACGCTTTGATTGATAATAAAAATTTGCATATCGTTGGTGAGCAGTATTTAGATATTCAACACAATTTAATGGCTTTACCAAATCAATCGTTGAGTGAAATTATTGAAGTGTATTCACATCCAATGGCATTATTGCAGTGCAAGGAGTTTTTTAAAAAACAGCCACATATTAAACTGGTTGAAGATAAGGATACAGCTGAGGTTGCCCAACGCATTCAAAAAAGGCAACTAAAAGGTATTGCTGCAATAGCAAGCACATTGGCTGCTGAATTGTTTGAACTTGAAATTTTAGCAACTAGTATTCAGACTATCAAGCATAACGAAACACGATTTGTAATTGTAAAACGTGAAAATCACGAAATTCCTATTGAGGAAATTAACAAAGCTTCTCTTAAGTTTGAATTGAACCATAAGCGAGGAAGTTTGGCAACTATACTTAATGTAATGAGTGACTGTAAATTGAATTTAACCAAAATACAATCCTTACCAAAAATTGAAACACCATGGAAGTACGCTTTCTTTGTGGATGTTACTTTTGATGAATATTCTAATTATGAAAAGGCTAAATCCATTATGAAAATCATGGCACAAGATTTTAAGATATTGGGTGAATATGTAAATGCAAAGTTATGATAGAAGAAGCGAATAGATTGCATACTATTGAAGAGTATTATTTCTCAAAAAAATTAAGAGAAGTAAATCTGTTAAAAGCATCAGGTAAACCTATTATTAATTTAGGTATTGGTAGTCCAGATTTGCAACCACCTCAAAAAGTAGTATCTGCTATTATTGAAGGATTACAAGACGAAAATGCTCATAAATACCAAAGTTATCAAGGCCTGCCGGAATTACGTGAAGCTATGGCAGGGTTTTACCGTGAGCAATTTCAAGTGCATTTAAGTCCTTTGACTGAGATACTTCCATTAATAGGAAGTAAAGAAGGCATCATGCATATTTCTATGGCATATTTAAACGAAGGCGATGAAGTGTTAATACCAAATCCTGGATATCCAACGTATAAATCAGTAACAAAATTATTAGGAGCAAAACCTGTTTTTTACGAGCTAGATGAAGCTAACAACTGGATGCCAGATATTACAGCACTCGAAAAGTTGGATTTAAGTAAAACAAAACTAATGTGGTTAAATTACCCACACATGCCAACAGGAGCTCAAGCCAATTATAAGATGTTTGAGGAGTTGGTAGATTTTGCAAAAAGAAATAATATCCTCATAGTAAATGATAATCCGTACAGTTTTATATTAACAGATGCTCCCAGAAGTATTTTAAAAATAAAAGGAGCAAAAGATGTTTGTATAGAGTTGAATTCGTTAAGCAAAACTTTTAATATGGCTGGTTGGCGAGTTGGTATGGTGTTAGGAAATAACCAACACATCAATGCCATTTTAAAAGTAAAGAGCAATATGGATTCTGGGATGTTTTATGGCATTCAAAAAGGAGCTATTGAAGCCTTAAACTGTTCCAAAGTTTGGTATTTGAGTTTGAATAGTGTGTACGAGCAACGACGAGAATTAATTTGGCAATTAGCTGATGCACTTAATTGTTCGTACGATAAAAATGCCTCTGGACTTTTTGTCTGGGCAAAGTTGCCACCATATACAAAAGCTGAAGAATTTATAAATGTATTGCTAAAAAATAATCACTTATTTGTAGCTCCAGGAACCATTTTTGGTAGTAAAGGAGAAGGCTACATTCGGTTTTCTTTATGTGTATCGACCAATGATATTCAAGAAGCGATAAATAGAGTTAAATAGAAAAATGTAAATAAATATTTCTTCCCTTTGGGAAGATGTCTTAAAAAGACAGTTGGGAATGAAAAACATATATCTTATAGGAGTTGGATTAATAGGCGGAAGTCTAGCATTGGATATTAAAAATTTAGATGCCTCAACAACTATTTACGGAATCGATAAAAACGATGTGCATCTAGATATGGCTTTAGAAAAAGGGATTATTGACCATAAAGCCAAAATACAAGACCTAAAAAATGCCGATTTGGTAATTGTTGCTATCCCAGTAGATGTTACAGTAAAAAAGCTACCCAAGTTATTGGATTTGGTATCTGACGATGCTTTAATTATAGATGTTGGATCAACAAAGGAAGACATTTGTGAAGCTGTAAAAAATCATACAAAGCGAAGAAATTTTTTGGCAATGCATCCGATTGCAGGTACAGAGTTTTCGGGACCTAATGCAGCAATTACTGGATTGTATAAAGGCAAAACCATTATCATTTGCGAAGTTGAAGAAACGGCTTTTAAGCTTCAAGAAAAAGCATTAAAACTCTTTTCAGATATTGGAATGCGCATACGGTATATGAAGCCAAAAGCACATGATAAGCATATTGCTTATATGTCGCATTTATCACATATTAGCTCGTTTATGTTGGGAAAAACAGTGATTGAAAAAGAGAAGAATGAACGTGATATTTTTGACATGGCAGGAAGTGGATTTGAATCTACTGTTCGATTAGCCAAAAGTTCTCCAGACATGTGGACACCAATTTTTGAGCAAAACAAAACCAATGTCATCGAAACTTTAGAAGAATACATCCAAAACTTAGAACAGTTTAAAGAACTTATGAAAAATGACGACTTTGAAGCCATCTTTAATGAAATGAAAAACACCAATCATATAAAAGAAATATTAAAAGGAATACAATAACACAAACCACAAATATCAAAAACTAAATTCCAATAGCTAATAAAATGGTTTGTTGTTTTGGAATTTGGAATTTGCTTTTTGGAATTTTTTAAAATTATGGAAAATAAGAAAGAGTTAAGAACATGGTTAGATAATTTTGGATTAGACCATCCATTAGTAATTGCTGGACCCTGTAGTGCAGAAACTGAAGAACAAGTATTAACTATAGCACATCAATTAAAAGGAAGTGACGCAACAGTTTTGCGCGCAGGTATTTGGAAACCAAGAACAAGACCAGGAAACTTTGAAGGTGTTGGTGCTTTAGGCTTAAAATGGCTACAAAAAGCAAAAGAAGAAACAGGATTACTTACAGCTACCGAAGTCGCAAATGCTAACCATGTAGATCTGGCATTACAACATGATATCGATATTTTATGGATTGGAGCAAGGTCAACCGTTAGCCCTTTTATTGTTCAAGAAATAGCCGAAGCACTTAAGGGAATCGATAAGCCAGTATTAATAAAAAACCCAGTAAATCCAGATTTAGCACTTTGGCTTGGAGCTGTAGAGCGCTTTTATACTGCTAATGTTAAAAATTTAGGAGTAATTCACAGAGGGTTTTCAACTTATGAAAAAACAAGATATCGAAACAACCCAGAATGGCAATTACCTATTGATTTGCAAAACAGGTTTCCAGATTTACCATTAATATTAGATCCTTCTCATATTGCAGGAAAACGAGATATTATTTTCGATTTATGCCAAACAGCTTTAGATTTGAATTTTGATGGAATGATGGTCGAAACACACCACAATCCAGATAAAGCTTGGAGTGATGCTGCACAGCAAATTACTCCAGACACTTTAGTGCAGTATATGGAAGATCTTAAAATTAGAAAAGAAACATCTGCAGAAGCAGAGTTTAATAACAAACTTAATACCTTGCGTACACAAATAGATGTAATAGACCATCAATTAATTGAAGTGTTAGGGAAACGCATGAAAGTATCAGACGGAATAGGAAAACTTAAAAAAGCAAATAACGTAGCAGTACTTCAATCTAAGCGCTGGAATGAAATTTTAGGAAAAATGATTTTAGAAGGTGAGCAGAATAGTCTAAGTGAAGAATTTGTATTAAGAATGTTTAAAGCGATTCACCAAGAATCAATAAATCATCAAGAAAAGATATTTAGAGAGGATCAATAAAAAAGCAATTTTCTGAAAAGTAATTTTTAGTGTCATATTGAGCGCAGTTGAAATATCTAACATACTGATGTTGAATTTTTTCAATCGTGTTCACAAAGACAAAATATAGTTTTCCATTACTTTTCAGAAAACCTCTTTTTATTATTTAATTATTTGGTATAGGGTATTCTTCTTGATACTTTTCTCATCAATATATTAATGAGATCTTGGGCATCTGAACCAAGAGATCCTTTTACTTTTTTAAGATAATTAACAACTAATTCATCGTCTGTAGTGCTTATAAAATCCATATTCATTGTTGCGCTACTTGTAGCAAATAATCCACCTGTTAAAACAGCCAGACCAACTGCTGCTCCGTTAGACATTGGTTTTGATGTTTCAAAACTTCCCGTAATAATTGTTTCTACTCCTAGAATTTTTCCTAATTCACTTGGTAAATATTCGTCGTATGAATGAATATCAATACCATTCTTTTTAAGTAAAGCATTTGTTCTAGCGGGACTTTGTACATCTACTAATAAAGTACCTCTTTTTTTTCTTGTTAAAAACCACGAGTGCATTCCTTTTTGAATATCTAATGCTTCATTTTTACCCATTTCAACAATTTGCTCAGGTGTGAAATCTTTCAATTCTTTAGGCCTTAATTTTACCTGAACCTTTAAAGGTAATATTGCAATTGTTTTTGTGTTTTCAACATAGGAGTCTGCATCTGGATGTACGTAGAGTTTTGTTTGTGCATAGATGCTAGAAACAAACAAAAAAAGAAAAGGAAAACTTAATAGTTTTTTCATGATAGATTGGTTTTTAAATTTTACTCAAATATAAATATATTCCTACAAAGGATATTGATAATTTTGAACTATTTTTGATAATTAATGACAGGACTCGTTTATAAATCTACAGGAAGTTGGTACACCGTT
>TARA_R110002074_G_scaffold392501_1_pt1 | contig 12930 bp, 15 predicted proteins | sample TARA_R110002074 | Tara Oceans TARA_R110002074 (sample SAMEA4397215) | marine metagenome | biome: Polar Biome; feature: [MIX] marine epipelagic wind mixed layer (ENVO:01000061); material: water (ENVO:00002006), including particulate matter (ENVO:01000060) such as... | depth 10-100 m
TAGCGCTCCCCTTCTCTGTTCTACCAATGCTCACCCCGCGATTTCTCCGTTAACTGGGAAGTCACGGGGTGAGATAGGTGCAACTCGGCCGCTTGCACACCCAGCAGCACAGCCTCTCTTCTCGCAGCAATGTTCTACGACGCCTTGCTGCCAATGTAAGGCGCATCCAGTCCTCTATTTCGGCGTCGTGGGACAAGAACCAGAATCGCGATTTCGGCATGCTCACCCATTGTTTGTCGGCATTGAGCGCCGCCATGTTTGAACATTCGGGGGCCTGACTTTGTCTTATCCAAATATACTGATTTTCGTCGATCTGACTTCAGGCGACCCGGCGGCCTGCGCCGAGTTTTACGCTGAGGTGTTCGGCTGGGAGAATGATCCACGCCCCTACGGTGTCTATCATCGCATGGTGCCAGGTCAGAGCGCCCTTAATCCCGACGGCACGCAGAGTGAGATCGGGAATTTTCACATTGGTATCCATGATGCGAAGAATGCACGACCGCATCCAGAGCCGGATGGAATTGATCCTCGGGTTCCGTCAACCGAAGGTCGCAAGGCGCGCATCTGGATTTTGGTGAGCGCGGACGACAGCGAAGTGCGCATCCTCAAAGCGGCGGAGGAAAGAGGCGCTGAAATTCTTTGGCGCAACCACTATTGGAAGGAGTTCAACGGCTTCAATCACGCTTTCCGCGATCCTTGGGGCAACGAAATATTGCTTTGGGGAAAAGCCGGGCATGAGCCCGTTGTTCCAGATCACTTCACGCGCGAATAATTAGCCGATCGTCTTGAGTGCGGATAGTGCACCCGCCGCTTCCTGGGTAACTTCGAAGCGGCGTAGATGGATGGATTCATAGTCGTTCGAACGCACGGTCGAGACTGTTATATAGTCAGCACTCACTCTTTCGGCTTCGACTTCGAGCAGGATGTAGCCGCGATGTCGCGCTTCGCAATAGATGATCTCGGGTACTTCTCGCATCAGCGTTTCTTCGGCAATGTCATAGACGCGTGGGTCGGCGGCGAGATAGTCGTAACCTCCCTTGGAGGCCCCCGAACTGGTCGCAAACTCGATGCCGATGCGCTTACCTTCCGGTGTTTCACGCAGGTCATTGGCCCAGAATTGATGAGAGTCACCAGATAGCACAATGAAATTGGCTTCCGCTTCACGTACCGCTTCATAGAGTCTTTGACGTGCAGCGGGATAGCCATCCCATGCGCCGGGACTGATAGGCAGGCGATACTTTGTGCGCTCGACCCAGAGCTTGTTATAGGGATTGGTGAGCGCGGGTGCGATGACCTCGGGCGGAAAGGCAACGGTGAAATCTGGCGCATCCATGCGCGCCATCACTACCTGATTGCCAAGGATCTGCCACGGGATACCCTTGGCACGTGAGGTTTTCATGCCATCTTTCAGCCATTGCAATTGCGCCGGGCCCATGAGCGTGCGTTTGGGATCGCCCAGGACTTCTGCGCGGAAGCGATCTGTGTCGGCCTTGTAAGCAAAGCCTTCTGGCAAGCCGCTCGTTGCCCATGCGCTGGCGCGGGCATAGTCGTGCACAGGTTCGTCATTGATATTGGAATGGGGTGTTTTGAGTGTGGCGACACGTGAAGCGGGCAATTTGGCCGCCGCCTCCGGCGTGATCGGTTTGGGATAAGATTTGCCCGCCACATCATAATGGGTTTCAAACCAGATCATCTGGCCTTCGTAATCGACCTCTTCGCTGCGCGCGGTGAGGCGCGTCTCGATGGTGTGGAGCGTTGCGAGTTGCCCCATCTCGTTAGTGCGATGCAGGCTATAGAATGCTTCGCCGGGCTTTGGATCGCGCATCGGCATCCATTCAAAATAGGCGCGTATAGCGGCATCGCGACGTTTGTCCCAGGGGCCTTCCTTGTCCGGTTGATGGTTTTGCGCGCCAGCAACCCATGCATTATTGGCCGTCTCGTGATCATCCCACATGGTGATGAAGGGGGCGGACGCACGTGCGGCCTGTAAATCCGGGTCACGGCGATATTGCGCAAAACGCGTGCGGTAATCGGCAAGCGTCACCACCTCATGCGGCGGCTCGTGTTCACGCCCGATTTCTTTGGCTGTTGAGCCGCCTTAACCGTCCGGACCATATTCATAGATGTAGTCACCAAGATGCACGATGGCGTCGAGATCAGGTTGCTGGCTGAGTTCCTTGTAGACATTGAAAAAACCAAAGCCGTAATGGGAGCAGGAAACGACGCCGAGGCGGAGCTTCTGCGCGTCAGCGCTGGCAAGGGTGCGAGTGGCCCCGACGGGCGACACAGTGTCGCCCGCCGAGAAGCGATAGTAATAGCGCCCGTCGGCCTTCAGCCCGCGTACATCGACTTTGGCCGTAAAGTCCTGTGCGGCGCGCGCATGCACTTCGCCCGATGCTACAATTTTTTCGAAGGCGTGATCTTCGGACATGTGCCATTTTAAAAGCACATCGGATGGTGCGGTGACCCTTGTCCAGATGACAATAGCGGTGACCTCCGGGTTGCCGTTGGCAACGCCGTGAAGGAAAAGAGGTTTCGTTTCGTCGGCGGCAGCATTTGAAGGGGTACTAACGAGAGCGGCGGTGCCACCGGCGGCCAGACCCTTGAGCGTATCGCGCCGTGTCAGACCCGTGCTCTGGTCTTGATCTTGCTCCGATTTATGCATCCCAGACTCCAGACAAATGAACGCCAATGCGAATACTCTGGATGGAGAGCAGTTTGTGTTCAGGCCTCTATACGCCCAAAAAATTGGGATGAATGCCTCGCCATCTTTGAAGCGCCCGCAAATTTAGGCGTCTTGTCCAAGTTATTGAGCGTTTATGTGAGCGCGGGCAGAGACGCCCCTGCGATAGGGTGGGTTTAGATAAAATGGTGATGTGTAATGACAGCGGGCGTGTTGTGTGTAGGGCGGAACAGTGTCGATTTTGTCTTTGATGTTGATCTGGCGGGCGTACGTCCCGATGCCAAACAGCGCACCAACGCCCCCGTCGTTCTGATCGGCGGGCAATGTGTGAATGCTGCGGCGACGCTCGCCGCCCTTGGAGCGCCGGTCAGCTATGTGGGCGTGATCGGGGGTGACGCCAGCGGCGTGGGGGTGATGGACTTCTTGCGTGAACGCCGCATTGCGGTTGATGCAGTGGAAGTGGCTAAGGGCATTGCCAATCCTTGTGCCTATATTCTGGTTGATCGTGATGGCGGCGAGCGCAGCATCGTTGAGACAGCATCCCCTGATTTTCCAATTCACTCGGGAGCGGTCCCCGAAAAAGTTTGGGCGTGTGGCTCAGGTCAATTTTGATGGTCACGAGATCGAGGCGTCGTTGAAAATAGCGCGTGACGCGCAGAGACGTGGTGTGGCGATGACCACCGATGTTGAAGTGGTCACGTCCGAAACGCTCGTCCTATTGGCACTTGTCGAAACGGCTATTGTGCCCAAATTGGTTGCTGCAGAAATAGCAGGTTCGGAAGCACACGCAGATATGTTGGCCGCTCTGGCGGCACTCGGCGGCTACCGCCACGTCGTGACTCTCGGAGCGGAGGGAGCCGTCGGTGCGTTACAAGGTGGCGAAATGGTGAAGATACCAGCTGTTCGCGCGCATGTTGTGGACACGACAGGCGCGGGCGACGCTTTTCATGCCGGTTTCATCTTTGCGGATATGGTGACAACTTTTTTCAGGTGACCGTTGCGGTTTCAATGAAATGTGGGTGCTGCTGTTTGACCGCTCTTTTGGTAGGCGGCCCGTCTCCGCTACGATTTTATGTATTCACACAGAAAAAGATCAATATATATCAAATACTTGCATTGTACTTTGTTGGGAGTGAAGGAAGCCTCGACAATGTGGGTGTAATGTAGGGGGTCGCATTTGTCACTTTGATTAAACAGATTGGAAGATTGGTAGGTAGCTGCGACCTTTTTGGCGACCACCCCGATTTATTCGGGTAAAACCATCGCAACGGCAGTGATTCAGATTGGTTTTCTCGATGACAAAAGTGGTAATTCTCGCGGGTGGGCTGGGCACGCGTATATCTGAGGAGAGTCAGCTGCGACCCAAGCCGATGATCGAAATCGGCGGACGTCCGATCCTCTGGCACATCATGAAGATATATACGCACTTTGGCCTGACGGATTTTATCGTCTGTCTCGGTTATCGCGGCTATATGATCAAAGAGTATTTCGCCAACTACGTACTTCACTCGTCAGACGTGACGATTGATGCTCGCAGTGGTGAAATTCTGTTTCATCAAAAAGCCTCAGAGCCTTGGCGTGTCACGCTTGTCGACACCGGCGCGGAAACACTCACCGGTGGCCGCATTAAGCGCGTGCGTGAGTATCTCGATCCGGGCGAGCCGTTCTGTATGACCTACGGTGATGGTGTGGCTGATGTTGATATCGTCAAGCTTATTGCGTTCCACAAGGCTCACGGCAAGGAAGCGACGCTCACAAGCGTGGTGCCGCCGGGCCGTTACGGTGCACTTGAAACAGAGGGGCCGCGCGTGAAACGTTTCATTGAGAAGCCACCGGGAGACAATGCCTGGATTAATGGTGGGTTCTTTGTGCTGCAACCGTCTGTGCTTGACCGAATAGAGAGTGACGCCACTCCGTTTGAAGGATATCCACTATCGAGCCTCGCCAGCGACAGCCAGCTGATGGCGTTCCAGCATCACGGTTTTTGGCAGCCGATGGACACATTGCGCGAGAAGACCCATTTGGAAGAACTGTGGGCTTCGGGACATGCGCCATGGAAGCTGTGGGAGTCCTGAGTGCAAGTGGACGGGCTGGACAGTCGCTTTTGGCGCAACAAACGTGTGTTGCTGACAGGGCATACCGGGTTCAAGGGATCTTGGGCGGCACTCTGGCTTTCACATCTGGGTGCCGACGTCACCGGCCTGTCGCTGGCGCCTGAAACGGAACCAAATCTTTTTACGTTGGCATCCGTCAAACAGGACCTGCGTTCGCAACTGATCGACTTGCGCGACAGAGAAGCAGTGAACCAATGCGTGCGTGACGCTGATCCGGAAATTGTCTTGCACATGGCGGCGCAACCTTTGGTTCGTCGTTCCTATGCTGAACCGGTGGAAAATTTTTCGACCAACGTCATGGGCACAGTGCATCTGCTAGATGCACTGCGTACATGCAAAAATCTGGACACGGTCCTCGTTGTGACGACGGATAAAGTCTATGAAAACACAGAGTCAGGGGTTGCCTTCACCGAAGATGATCCTCTCGGCGGGCATGATCCCTATGCGGCATCCAAGGCAGCGGCAGAGATTGTTGTTTCAAGCTATGCACGCTCTTTTCTTGTCGAACGCGGCGTCAAAATAGCGACGGCGCGCGGCGGCAACGTGATCGGCGGCGGCGACTTTTCGGAAGACAGGATCATTCCTGATGTCTGGCGGGCAGCGCGCGCGGGAAAGCCGCTCGCGCTTCGCAGTCCGAATGCAGCACGCCCCTGGCAGCATGTTCTTGATTGCCTGAGCGGATACTTTGCCTACACGCGCGGATTGAGCGAAGGCCATGTGACCGCAACAAGTCTGAACTTCGGACCGGCAAGCGATGCGGAGAAACTGCGTGTCGCAGATCTCGCTGAGGCCGTTCAGGCCGCGCTGGGTGTCGGGGAGGCGTGGGAGCTTATGAAATCCGCCGGTCCGCATGAGATGTCGGCACTCAGCATTGATTCAAGCCGCGCGCGCGCGTTGCTGGGCTGGCGCGACCGTGTTGCCGGTCCGCGCTGTGTCGAATGGCTCGCCGATTGGTATCGTGCGCTCAACCGCGACGAGAACATGCGCGATTTTACGCTGTCTCAGATTTCAGCCTATGAAACATTGGGTGTGCAGGCATCTGTCAGAGCGAGCGACCGATGAGCGTCTCTCGCTTCAATATAATGAATACGCCGCTCGAAGGATTGACCCTGATCGAGCGCAAGAGGCTGGGCGACCAGCGGGGCTGGTTCGAGCGCATGTTTTGCGCCGACGACCTGTCAGAAGCGGGGTGGCATTGGCCTGTGGTGCAGATCAACAGAACCCGTACAAAGTTCGCAGGCACAGTGCGCGGTATGCACTTTCAGCATGCACCATTCGCGGAAGCAAAACTTGTCAATTGCCTCGCCGGCGAAGTATTCGACGTTGCTGTTGATATGCGCGAAGGCTCTCCGACTTTCGGCAAGTGGCATGGCGAGGTTTTGTCAGCTGCCAATGCACGTGCGTTGATCATTCCGCAAGGCTTCGCGCATGGCTTTCAGACGCTCAGTGACGATGTGGAGATGTTATATTTCCATTCGGCGGCTTATAAGCCGGAAGCTGAAGACGGGCTGCGACCGGATGATCCGGCACTGGCGATTAGCTGGCCGCTTGCTATAACCGAAATGTCGCAACGCGATCGCGAACATAGACTTTTGACCGTGGGAAACAGAACGTGAAGTGCCGCCATTGCAATACTGTCTTGTCTCGCCCGGTTGCCGATCTCGGTTCCGCGCCGCCGTCGAACGCCTACCTGACGTCAGAGGCACTCACCGGTCCTGAGGTTTGGTACCCGTTGCGCGTCATGGTTTGCACGACCTGTTGGCTCGTTCAAACGGAGGACCATGCGGGACGCGAAGAGCTGTTCGCGCATGATTACGCCTATTTCAGTTCAACATCGTCGAGCTGGCTTGCCCACGCCAAGGCTTACGTCAGCGACATGGCCGCGCGCTTCTCGCTCAACAGTCAGAGCATGGTCGTTGAGATTGCCGCTAACGATGGCTATCTTCTTCAATATGTGAAGCAGAGCGGTATTCCCTGCTATGGCGTTGAGCCGACCGCAAGCACGGCGGTTGCCGCTCGCGCACTTGGAATTGATATTGCTGAAGTGTTTTTTGGTCAGGAGCAGGCCGAATTGCTTGCTGCCGAAAAAGGCAAGGCTGATCTCATCGCGGCCAACAATGTTCTGGCGCATGTACCGAACATCAATGATTTTGCTAAAGGTTTTGCGGCGCTGCTGAAGCCTGCCGGTGTCGCCACTTTTGAGTTTCCGCACCTGATGCGTCTCATGAGCGAATGCCAGTTCGACACCATCTATCACGAGCACTATTCCTATCTGTCGCTGATTGCGGTCGAGCGCATTTTCCGTGAGAACGGTCTTGCCGTTTTCGACGTCGAGGAGTTGCCGACCCACGGCGGCAGCTTGCGTGTCTTTGCACAGAAGGCGAGCGGATCGCACACCTTGTCGCCGCGTGTGGCCGAGATGCTGGCGCGCGAACGCAGCACCGGCATGGACAAGGAAGAGTTCTATGCAGGCTTCCAGTCGCGCGTCGAGAAAGTGAAAGATGACGTTGTCGCTTTCCTGATTGCGGCGAAAGCCCAAGGCAAGCGCGTTGGTGCCTATGGCGCAGCGGCCAAGGGAAACACGCTGCTCAATTTTGCAGGCGTAAGGCCCGATCTCCTTCCCTATGTCGTTGATCGCGCCGCGTCCAAACAGGGAAAGTTCATGCCCGGCAGCCGCATCCCGATCGTAGATGAAGCGCATCTCAAAGCCGACAAACCTGATATTATCTGGATATTGCCGTGGAATATTGCAGACGAAGTCCGCACGCAGCTTGATTACGCTAAAGTGTGGGGCGCGAGTTTTGTGACGGCTGTACCTGAGTTGAAAATTACGCCAGCGTGACAGACCCTGCGGCGAAGAAAAATTGACCAACCTAACCAGCCGGCAAAACACCGGTTTGGGCTTAATTGAAACATGAGAGGCAGGCCGCGCGTGAAAGATGATCGCAAGGAATTTGAAGAGCAGAAAATCGCACAATCTTTGGCGCTGGGTAGAGACGAAGGCGCATTCCAGCGCAGCATCGATACGGTGCTCGATCTTGACCGGTATGACTACTCTTACCTTTGGAGCTGGATGGGTGTGCCGATCATCCAGATGCCTGCCGATGTGATGGCGACACAGGAAGTGATCTGGGCCACAAAGCCGGATTTCATTATCGAAACAGGCGTCGCGCGCGGCGGGTCGGTTCTCTTCATGGCGTCCCTGTTGGAAATGATCGGCAAAGGAACTGTCATCGGTGTCGATATCGATATCCGTGCACATAACCGCGATTCAATCGAGGCCCATCCGATGTCAAAGCGGGTCAAGCTGATCGAAGGTTCATCAATCGGGCAGCCGGCGCTTGATGAAGTAAAAAAGCTCATTCCCAAAGGCTCATCGGTGATGGTCGTTCTCGACTCCGATCACTCGCGAGATCACGTCCTGGCCGAATTGCGCGCATACGGTCCGCTGGTCACGGCCGGATGCTATATGGTTGTTGCCGATACGCTCGTCGGTCATCTGGACGAAGATCGCGCACCGAAGAAGCGTTCAATGCTTTGGTTCAAAGGAAATGAACCCTTGGCTGCCCTGAACGATTATATGGCTGAGACTGATATTTTTGAGGTCGATCCGGTGCTCAACGGCAAGCTGGTTTTGTCTTCGTCGCCGGGTGGCTATATCCGCCGTAAATAATTGAAGTCGTCGGAGAGCGCGATGAGTGAGAAATCAATCCCCGAAAGCATGAAGTTGCACCACGAAAAAGTGTTTGCGACTTACGGTGCGACACCGCGTGGTTTGGATTGGAGCGAGCGGGAAGCAGATCTCACTTTGCGTTACGACAAGATGCTTGATCTTGTGCTGAACGGGCAAAAGCTGGGCAGGACGCCGCGGCTTCTCGATGTCGGTTGTGGGTATGGCGGGTTGCTCGAACATATTCGCGCGCGCAATCTCGATATTGAATACAGCGGCATCGACATTTGCGAGCCCATGATTGTTGAAGCAAAACGACGTCTGCCCGGTGTGACGTTTTTTAGTGGCGACATTCTGGAGGCGAAGGACATCGGGACTTACGACTACCTTGTTTGCAATGGGATCATGACGCAGAAACTTGATGCTTCCATTCCGCAGATGAATGCATTTGTCCGGTCGCTTGTCCGGCGCATGTATGAAATGTCGTCAGAAGGCGTTGCGTTCAATCTGATGTCGAGCCGCGTGAATTTCATGGTCGGCAATTTGTTCTATTGCAGCCCCGTTGAAATTTTGTCGTGGTGCATGACGGAGTTGTCGCCGAATGTCGCGCTGAATCACGCTTATCCGCTTTATGAATTCACGACTTATGTCTACAAAACCGGGCTTTCCAGGTAATGAGTGACGCTGACACCACGCGCGCCCCGTTGCCGCCCGCAAGCGAAACTCGCCGGGTGGTGATTTCCCAGCCGATGTATTTTCCCTGGCCGGGTTTTATCGAGCAAATGGCTCTCGCCGATGTTTATGTTTGGCTCGACGACGCGCAGTTTTCCAAGGGTTCTTTTACCAACCGCGTGCAGGTTAAAACCGCCGCTGGTATCAAATGGATGACCATCCCTTTAGCGGGGAAGGGAACCATGACAGACATCGCCGACCTGAAGGCAAGCGATGAATTGTGGATCAGTTCGCACAGAGCGCTACTTGCCCAAAGTCTGCGCGGTGCGCCGAGCGCGGCACGGGCGATAGACTTGTTTGACAAGGCAACTTCGCATGCACCATTAGTGGATTGTTTGATTGCCTCGGCGGAAATTGTTGCGGCTTCTCTCGGCATTCAACCAAAGGCTATCTTGCGGACGAGCGAGCTTAATCTGGACGGGCAATCATGGCGTCGCGTGCTCGACATTGTGAAGAGCGTCGGCGGCACGGAATATGTTACGGGCCTCGGCGCGGCTCGTTACCTCGATCATCAGGTTTTTGAGGATGAAGGAGTGGCTGTTCGCTACATGGACTACAGTCTCACACCTTGGCCGCAACAGCATGGTGATTTTACGCCCTATGTGACGGCGCTCGATTTGATTGCGACAGCAGGCGATGAGGCATCGTCATTTCTTCATCCGCAGACCGTGCCGTGGCGCGAATTCTTGAAGTCTAAAGGTCTCCCCGTCTGAGCGGCGCGTTGAGCCTTATGCCTCGGGGTTTGCCGGTCGACCGTGCACCATCTCATGAAGCAGCCGACGTCCGATTTTTCTCAATCCGTAACATCTGTCGCTTGTATGCTGACGGATGAGGAAATGCATTTGCAGGCGCTCGATGAATGAGAAGTCGCGCAATGCGGTTTCGGATCTGCAGCGCGCAAGATAGGCGCGTCTTGCGGGGATCATTTCCGTCGTCAATGCGCGGGCGCGTGAAGGCCGGTCGCGCGTGAGCTGCGTAAAGGTGGTTTCATCGGTCGTCACAAGCGCGTCGTCGATGATTGGCGAGAAGAGCATGAGATGATCGGAGGCCCATGGAAAGGGATAGGCTTCATGGGTTTCGTGAATGATTTTTGTGATGGCTTCGCGCCGCCAAAGTGCATAGACCCAGCTCGGATGCGCCCTAAATAGCATCTTTCGGATTCGGCCAACACGCGTCGATGCGCTCGCATCGGGGACGGGGAATGTGAAAGTCTCGGAACCGTCGGAATTGGTATTGAAGACACGCGACGCTGCGAGATAGGCTTGCGGATTGTCGTCGAGCAATTTGTGCAGCACTTCAATATAATTCAGGTCCGACAAATCATCGTGGGCGCGCCAGAAGAAATATTTTCCCTGAGCGGCATCCAGCGCATCAATAAAATTGATAAAGGGCCCGACATTTTCCGTTTGCCGGACATAGTGAAAACGACTGTCCTGTTCAGCAAACTCCCTTGCGATGTCGCCAGTTTCGTCCGTTGAGTCATTGTCGAAGACCAGGACTTCAAAATCGGTGAAAGTTTGATCGCGTAGGCATTGAAGGCTAGCGCGCAATCTGTCCGCCCCGTTGTAGACAGGCACCCCGACTGAAACAGCTACCATATTCAATTCTCAATTCTTGTCGCGCTGGTTCGAAAAGTCGACAGCATCGTGAGTGTTCAGAGGCTCGACAGGATTTCCTTCAGAGCGTCACAAATGACTTTGACGTTTTCTTCCGTCACGTGATAGCCCGAAGGCAAGTTGACGCCGAAGTCGGCCATGGTTTGACCGACCGGAACCTTGGGCAGATGGATGCCGGATTGCGGATACTCATCAAATGCAGGCAATGTGGACAGGCGGGAGAAGAATGGCCGCGTGTCGATATTGCGTTTAAGCAGCTCTTCCATAAGTGTGAATTTGGACAGGCCCATCGACGGGTCCGGTATGACCGTGACCATCCAATAGGAATTCAGCGTGCCCTCCGGCTCCGCATTGATCGTCAATCCGTTCACGCCACTCAATTCGTGCTGATACCAGCTAAAAATCTGGCGCTTCTTTTCGATCAGTTCGTCAATGCGCTCCATTTGCGCCAAGCCGATGGCGGCCTGCACGGCGCTCATTTTATATTTGAAGCCGACTTCATTGTTGAGAAAGAAACGGTCCCCCGGCGGGCGACCGTGATCTCGCAATGTCATCACGCGGGCATGCAGTTGGTCGTCGTCGGTGACCAGCATGCCGCCTTCGCCTGTGACGACTGTTTTGGAACCGTGGAACGAAAAGACGCCTATGTCGCCAAGCGCGCCGGCTTTGCGGCCGTCGAATTCTGACCCCAGTGCTTCAGCTGCGTCTTCCAGCAGGAACAAATTGTGCCGGTCGGCAATGTCGCGCAGGCGGGTCCAGTTCGCCATTGAGCCGTAAAGATCAACGCCGATGATCGCCTTCGTATCTTTGGTGATGGCGGCTTCGACTGCATCGGGGTCGATGCACCATGTGTCGGGAAGGATATCGACGAACACCGGCGTCGCTCCGACATATACAACCGGTGCGACCGACGCGATCCAGGTCACATCCGGGACAATGACGGTATCGCCGGGGCCGATGCCGCGAGCTGCGAGCGCCAGATGGATGGCGGCAGTGCAGTGGGGAAGCGATACGGCATGCTTCACGCCCACATATTTGGCAAACAGCGCTTCGAACTTGGCGTTATAGGTATAATGCTCGCTGAACCACGCATTGCGTGCAGCGTCCGCCACATAGTCGATTTCGAGTTGGGTAATCCAGGGGCCAGCCACCGGAATGCGGGAGGGAGCGCTTATCACAGCATGATACTCGGCGTTAATAGCAAAAACAGGAAAGCAGCGCCGTGCCAGCGACAGGCATTGGCACAGCGCATCTTCATTGTAGCATCTACGAAGTTATACCAATCGGCGCAAAATCAACATGCGGATAGTAGGTCGCATACTGGCGAATGGTGTTTTTTGTCGCCTCGTCGAGCGCCGTCCCCCGTCCGCTTACGCCAAAATTGAAGCGATCCGGCTTATCGGTCTTTATCTCCAGCGAATTTTTGATCGTTGAGGCGGGAAGGGCAAGCCCCGCGTGTTCGCTAATTCTGGTGACTGTGCCGGAGAGGTCAGCAAAGGCATTTTCATAGGTCAGCAGCAAAGCGTCAGGGCAATGTGTCCACGATACATAGAAATGGATGTACCACGGGATGACCAGTTGAGAGATCATTGACGAAAGTTTGTCATCGTCGAAATCTCGCATTTCTTCGTCAAACCACGCTGTGGGCGAGGCAACGGATTCATTGCGGATGTGGTCTCTTATGCTGGCGACGCAGTCAAAAATATTCCTGACAAGGACAACCGGCGCGACGTTGAACTTGCGCAACACGAATTCGGTGTTGTCATTGTATTTGACGTGATGCTGCGCGACGTAATTATAGCAATGCTTACGTAGTGCCTGCGCATGGGACAATTCCTGTTCGCTGCGGCCGTAGCTTTGCACAAGGGTTGCTTTGCGAAAATCCGGCAGACGCGACACGGCGTTTGAAAGATAGGTTGACCCGCTTTTGGGCATGCAGGCGATTAGGATGTGCTTGCGGTCTAACAGCGGTCCCAGAACGCTATAGTGCAGAAGATCAAACGGCCCTCTCAAAAACTGGCTGGCAAACGGCATCAGTTGGCCGATCCTCTGATTTGGGTTGTCCGGAAACAATGTACCGAAAGGGCCTGAAACGGCCTTTCGGCGGGGTGATTT
>TARA_R110002074_G_scaffold196401_1_pt1 | contig 12920 bp, 13 predicted proteins | sample TARA_R110002074 | Tara Oceans TARA_R110002074 (sample SAMEA4397215) | marine metagenome | biome: Polar Biome; feature: [MIX] marine epipelagic wind mixed layer (ENVO:01000061); material: water (ENVO:00002006), including particulate matter (ENVO:01000060) such as... | depth 10-100 m
AAAACTAAAAATACTAGTAGTACCCGCTAATGATGGCGGTTGTAGCTACTATAGAGCAATTATGCCATTTGAGAAACTACAACAGCATTGTAAAGATGAGGTTGAAGTTAGGTTTAATAAGAACCCTATAAATTGGAACACCGATAAAAACGTACAGGGGGAGGACCACTTAGATTTAGAATGGTGTGATATTGTAATGACCCAAAATATTTCAAACTTTGGACCTGTATTCATGGTGGAATTATTTAAAACTGTAAAAGATAAAGGTAAGTTTATCCACTACGACACAGATGATTTGCTTACAGAACTTTACCCAGGTCATAGACTATTCGAAGTTTATAAAGAACGTGATTTAAGTAAACTCACAATGGCACTGTATCATCATGCAGACCTAGTCTCAGTAACCCAGAAGAAGTTCGCTAATAGAATTGCACCACATGTAAGGGGAACTTTAGCAGTTATAAAGAATGCTATTGATTTTGATTTACCTTGCTGGAATCTTTCTAAAAAATATAGAACTTCTAAAAAAGAACCTTGTAAGATAGGATGGGTAGGGGGAATTCACCATGAGCAAGATGTAAAACAAGTACCAGGGTTAGGTATTAGTGTAAATGCTAAAGTAGGTCCTGAGAATATTTTATGGGGCTTCTACGGAAGACCTCCTATAGGAGATGAAGGTCCGGATGATTGGCAACAGAAAGTTTGGAATGAATATACCCGTATTTTAGTAGGTCCTCAAAAACATAAAAACTGGAATGTATTTCAAGCAATGCCTACAGACCGTTACGGATCTATGTATACTAATATTGATGTAGCTATAGCACCTCTAGAATGGAACAATTTTAATGATTCAAAATCTGAAATCAAACTTATGGAAGCTGGGCGTTATGGCATTCCTCTTATTGCTACTGATTGTGGCGCATACGACGAAATTATTCAAAATGGAGTAACTGGGTATCTCATCTCAAAGGAGAATAGAATTTCAGATTGGAATCGAGCTATCACTAAATGTGTAAAAGATCCAAAACATGCAAGAGAGATGGGTAGAAAATTAAAATCAATTGTAGATGAACGTTTCGATATAAACAAGGTAGTCCATTATAGACTAGACCTGTACAAAAACCTCTTAAAGAATGCAGAAAATTAAAATACTATCAGGATGGTCTAACCCTGGGGGTTCTACTACCTCATTTATTAACTTGTGTAACATGTTTAATGAGAATGGGTTAGATTGTACTTTCTATGGACCGCATACATTCCCACTAGGTCAATGTAACTTCGATTTACTAGAAAACTGTGCTGTGAACGAAGAAGGGGAAGTCTTAATTTCACATTTTTTAAAACTACCTGAACGTCCTGAAGCTTCTAAGAAAGTTATATTAGCTTGTCATGAGAAAGAAGTGTATAAAGTAAAGGATGTAAAACCTTTTTGGGATGATATTGCCTATGTATCAAACTCACAAATGTTTTGGCAAGGAATTCCAGGTACTGTAATACCTAATGTAATCACCCATCTAGTAAAATCGGAAGATAGTTCCAAGAAATTAGCAGGGGTAATAGGAAGTATAGACAAGAATAAAAATACGCATGTATCCATCCAAAGAGCTTTGGACGATGGGTTTGACGAAGTGTACTTATACGGGATGGTTACTGACCAGGAGTATTATAAAGAATCCGTTGAACATTATGTTACAGAAGGTAAAGCTATAATTAAAGGGTACGAACCAAGTACCCAAAAAGTGTATGACTCACTAACTGATGTGTATCATAGCTCATTAAGTGAAACATTTAATTTAATTAAAGCAGAATGTGATTTAACGGGTACCCTTTACCATGGATTAGATTCTGCTGAATCAGGAGCAGAGTATTGGGATAACGATAAAATATTAAAAGCTTGGAAGGAGCTAATTAAATGATTGTATACTTACCACGCTATTTTGGGGGGGCTATGAAATGGATATATGAAGGGTATTTTAATGCCTGGGGTGAAGAAGGGTATGAGCCTAAGTATTACACCAACCTTGCTGAAATCGATACAGACTCCACTTATATTCTAATGACAACTTGCGGCGCCTGTCACGAGCAAAAACTTAGTTTAACTAGTAAGGTCCTAAATAAGGCTTCTAAGGTGTTTATGTACGTCCAATCTAATAAGTACCCAAAGCCTTGGGGTACCCATCTAAACTATATTACTCATTGTTCCCCTGAGTTTATACAAATGGTTAACTCCATGGAGAGTATAAAATTGTGGTCCTTTGCAAATACTGAAAGTGTTGATTATTGGGACAAGTGGAAAACTATTAAATATCTACCATTAGCATTCGATAATATAGGGTATAGTTACGAACCTAATAATATTTTTAAATATGATGTCTGTTATGTAGGAGGAACTGCTGATAATGCATTTAATGAAAAGCTTCCAATTATGATTGAGTACTTCTCTGAATTACAGAAGCAAGGAATTTCAACAGAGGGTATTTTTGTAAATAGGAATATCTCCCTGGAAGCAGAACATGAGATAATAAGTAACAGTAAAATTTGCTTAAATATCCATGATAAATATCAACAGGTTTTAGGTTTAGATTGCAATGAGAGAACATTTAAATCTTTAGGGTTAAATGGATTTTTAATATCCGATAAAGTTGAATGTTTATCTGATTTTTCAGAGTTAAATATAATTCAAGTTGAATCTCCTAAAGAGATGGCTGAGCAAGTTAAAGAATACTTAGATAAAGACTTAAGTATTATAAAAGATCTTAATAGATCCGTGATTTTAGAAAATCATACATATAAAAATAGAGTACGGAGTTTATTATGTCTTTAAAAATTAGTATTATAGTTCCATGCTTTAATGGTGAAGAGTATTTAGAGCAATGCTTAAATTCTATAGTATCTCAAGATTATGAGAATATAGAAATTCTTTTCGTAGATAACGAAAGTACGGATAACAGTTTAAAAATAGCTAAAAAGTTCAAAAATAGCCATTTCGATAAATTTAAAATAGGTAGCGCTAAGAACATATTCAAATACTCTTGGACTGAGCCGGTTGGGGAAGCTTTATCTAGAATGAAAGGAGATTACTTTACTGTAATAGCTGTGGATGATATGATTGCTCCTGATTATATTAGTAATGTAGTAAAAGTTCTAGAAAGTTTAAAAGGTGAAGTTTTATGTATGCAAAGCCCTATATTAAGAATTCAACCTAATAATATGGATATGCTTACCGTATGGAAACCTTTACATAGTCTCGCAGAGTGGAAAACAGAATTACTTCGCCATTGCCCTGTAAATACCCCTACGATGGTGTATAAGAGAGAGTTATATGATAATAATCATATAAATTATAATAGTGAGGAGTACCTTGGAGCAGACGATTACGATTTATACTGTCAGTTTATTGATAAAGGGATTTTAATTCACAATCATACTGAATTTCTAGGTTATAACTATAGGGTTCATGCGGACCAATGTACGTGGGGTATGGTAGAGGAAGCCAGGAAAGGAAACGCCTTCGATATTAAAATACAAAATTATTGGAGGGAAAAATGGAATCTTTAAATATCCTTATTACAGGTAGAAGCGGATTTTTAGGAAAGGAATTAGAATCCAAACTTAAAGATCATTATAATATATTGAATATAAACAGGTTTGATGTAACTGATCCTGCGTTGGTAGAAAGCGTTTTAACAGATAATGATATTGATGTTGTTATACATACTGCCGCTAAAGGGGGTAAAAGAAATAAACAAGATTTAATGCAAGACTTAATAGATAACCTATTAATGTTTGAAAATCTAGTTAGTAATTTAGATAAGTATAAAGTTTTATTTACCTTTTGCTCAGGAGCTGCCTTTAATAAAGAGAAAGAAATTTGTAACGTTTCAGAAGATAAAATTAGGTTACGACATCCTTATAACTTTTACGGTCTCTCTAAGAATTTAATAGCTAGAGAAGTAATAAAATATGATAATGTATTTAATTTCAGATTATTTGGGTGTTTTGGGAAAGGAGAAACTCCTGAAAGATTTTTCTCAAGTTTAACAATTAATGCTACTACAGACATGCCTCACATTATCCATCAAAATATACAAATGGATTTCTTCTCGACAACCGATGTCGCTAGAGTTCTAACGTACTACATGGAAAACTACAATAAAATAAAACTACCACAGGACATTAACTTAGTTTACCCTGAAAAATACAATCTATACGATCTAGCTGGAGTATTTTTTAATATACCAGCAGTTAGAACTACTCCAGTAATTGTAGAAAAGAGTTCTGGATTATCTTATTCAGGGGATGGAAGTAGATTACAAAACTTAAACATACCGTTAGAAGGTCTAGAAAAAGGGTTGGCTGACGTTTACGTATATTAATATTATGAAAGATTTAGAAATCAAAAAACAAGAAATTCTTAAATTAGTTGGGGAGTACATCTCCGATAAAGAAATTGCGAGTAATTGGAATCCTAAAGAAGATTGGGTTAAATACTCTGGACCTAATTACAACAAGGATGAATATACTGCCGCTGTAGATTCCTTATTAACAGGGTGGCTTATTTTCGGAGAGAAGTCTAGAGATTTTGAACTTGAATTTGCACAACATTTAGGAAACAAGCACGGTGTATTAACAAACTCAGGAAGTTCAGCAAACTTGCTTATGATGTCCGCTGCCAAATCTAAAAATGGTTTAAACTTACCAGATGGAGCTAAGATAATTACTCCAGTAGTATGTTTCCCTACTACAGTTAACCCTATTATACAAAATGGACTAACCCCTGTGTTTGTAGATGTAGAACTTCCTAGTCTTAATTTAGATTTGGATGAAGTTGAGAAAGTATTAGAAGAAGACCCTGATATAAAAGGAATTACTTTCGCACACGTTTTAGGTAATCCTCCTAACATGGATAGATTGATGGGGTTAATTGATAAGTACGAACTTGTATTTTTAGAGGATGCGTGTGATGCTTTAGGAAGTACATATAAAGGTAGAAAGCTCGGCTCTTATGGGGATATGTCCACTTGCTCATTCTTCCCAGCTCACCATATGACTTTAGGGGAAGGTGGATTTATAAGTACAAATAAAGGAAGACTTCGTAAAGTCCTATCCAGTATCAGAGATTGGGGAAGAGCTTGTTACTGCAATACACTTAAACCTGGAGATGTTACATGTGAGACTGCATGTGGGGATAGGTTTAAAAACTGGCTTCCAGGTCTTCCGGAATCACCTTATGACCATAGATATGTCTTTGATGAGATAGGTTATAATTTAAAACCTTTGGAGTTACAATCCGCTATGGGATTAGAGCAGATAAAGAAGTTACCTGAGATGGATAAGGCTCGTCGTGATAATCATAAAGCTCTTTATAATATTTTTAATAAATACAAACAATGGTTTCACATGCCTGATGCAGAGGAAGGATCAGACCCTTGCTGGTTTGCCTTTCTACTAACGATAAAGGAGGAAGCTCCCTTTACTAAAGATTCATTTATTAAATATATGGAAGAAAATAGAATCCAAACAAGATCTTATTTTAGTGGAAATATATTATATCATCCAGGCTATTACCATCTTGCTAAAGGTATAGATTTGGATACTAGATTCCCTATAGCAAAAAAAGTTACAACTGATTCGTTCTTTTTAGGTACATTTATAGGGATTACACAAGAACACTTAAGTTATATTGAAGGTGTTGTTGATAATTTTATGAAAGAAAGGTTAAAAGACATGTCTTTATCAGGCGCGATTGAGAGGTTAGAAGTATGAAAGTTGTATATGTAACAGGATGTTTAGGATTTATAGGGTCCTATGTAACTAGAGAATGCCTTAAAAGGGGATGGAAGGTGAGAGGTGTTGATAAAATTACATACGCTGCTAACCCTGCATTACTAGAAGAGTTTAACGAGTATCCTAATTTCTACTTTGAGGAAAAAGATATAAATGATTTAGAATGGCTATATGATTGTGATTACATAATTAACACAGCCGCTGAAACTCACGTAGATAATTCTATCGTAGATAGTAGTCAATTTCTTCATTCCAATATAGATGGAGTTAGAAATCTATTAGAGTTGATTAGAAAAAGAAAGCATTATAAAATGCCTACACTTTTGCATTTCAGTACCGATGAAGTTTATGGGGACATTATGGAAGGAGCTCATAGCGAGACTGATGTACTTAATCCTAGTAATCCTTACTCTTCTACAAAAGCAGCTGCTGATCAATTAATATTTGGGTGGCATAGAACTTATGAGGTCCCTTATGTTATTATTAGACCTACAAATAATTATGGAGCAGGTCAGTATGTAGAAAAACTTGTACCTAAAACCTGTCAGTTTCTAAACCTAGGAAAGAAGATAAGTTTACATGAAGGTGGCACCCCTACGAGAATATGGCTACACGCTAGGGATACTGCCTTAGCCGTTATAAAGATTATCGAAAGCGGTAAAACTAATGAAGTCTATAATGTGTCTAGTAAGTTTGAGCAGAATAATTTAGAAACAGTAAAGAAGATATTGGATTGCTTTCACGGTAATAATCCCTACAAGATGGAAGATTATGTAGATTTCTTCTATGAAAGACCTGGAGCTGATTTAAGGTATTCTATAGATGATTCCAAACTAAGAAATATTGGATGGAAACCAAAAGCTAATTTCGATGATGAAATTCAAGGTATTGTCAATTATTATAAAGAAAATTTCATATGGTAAAGATTAGAGTCGCAGACTATATTGCTAAGTTTATTGAAACTCGTCTAGGTGTAGATAAGGTTTTTTTAATCACAGGAGGGGGTAATATGCACCTTACGGATGGAGTGTTGAAGAATAAAAATATCACCCATATATGCAATCATCACGAGCAAGCTAGCGCGATGTCCGCTATAGGATATGCTAAGCAGACTGGAAAGCCTGGTGTAGTCATGCCTACGACAGGTTGTGCTGGAACTAATACTATTACAGGTCTTTTAGACGCTTGGCAAGATAGCCTTCCCTGTTTTTTCATTTCGGGACAAGTTAATACGGCTCAAACATGTAGAAAATCTCCCGCAAAACTACGTAAATTTGGAGTTCAAGAAGTTGATATAATTGAAGTGGTTAAACCTTTAACCAAGTACGCGGAAATGGTTGAAAATCCGGAGGATATAAGGTACCATCTTGAGAAGGCTTTTTCTATAGCTACGGAGGGGAGACCTGGACCTGTTTGGATTGATGTCCCTTTAGATGTACAGGGAAGGTTAATAGAAGAAGAATCCCTTAAAGGTTTTACCCCCTTAACTCCTTTAAATAAGACTCCCTTAAATTTTAATTTAGATTTTTTAAAGGATTCCAAAAGACCTATAATCTTAGCGGGTAATGGTATACGACTTTCTGGAGCTGAAAAAACATTTAGAAAATTTACACGAGAGTTAAATATTCCAGTAGTAAGTACATTTTTAGCGCTTGATCTTTTAGATGGGGATGATAACCTTTTTACAGGAAGAGTAGGAGTTAAAGGGGACAGGGCTGGAAACTTTGCGATGCAAAATGCAGATCTAATCCTAGCTGTAGGTACTAGTTTAAATGTACCGGTTACAGGGTATAATTATAATACTTTTGGAAGGGAGGCTAAGCTTGTTGTTGTGGATGTAGACCCTGACGAGCATATGAAAGATACAGTAAGTATAGATAAGTTTATAAAAGCTGATGCTGGAGAGTTTCTATCATATATTCTAGACAATATCTCTGATGATTTTAAAGGAGATACCGAATGGAGCGACCAATGCGAAACTTGGAAAAACTCATGGAGTTTAGATCCTAAGGTTAAAGACCAATCTATCGTGGATTTATACCATTTTACTAAATGCCTATCTAAAGCTTTACCTGAAAATTCTTCAGTTATAGGGGACGCTGGATCTGCGTTCTACGTACCTTCCCAAATATTAAAGCTAAAAGAGGGACAGAAATGGATAACTTCAGGAGCCCAAGGGGAAATGGGTTTTACTCTTCCAGCGGCAATCGGAGCGCAAATAGGATCTCCTGAGACTACAGTCGCAGCTATTACTGGCGACGGTTCTTTTCAGTTTAATATACAAGAGCTTCAAACGATAAAGCATTATAACTTACCTATTAAATTATTTGTATGGAATAACAACGGATATCTTTCCATTAGGAAGACTCAAGAGAAGTTTTTCGATGGAGATTACATAGGAACTAGTCTCGATTCCGGAATAAGTTTTCCGAACTTAAAGAAGATTGCGTATGCTTATGATATTCCATATCTATTAATAGAAAATAATGGAGAATGTGAAGAAGGTATCCGTAAATGTTTAAAAGGTGTAGGACCTATCATATGTGAAGTTATGTGTGATGAAACTCAAAAAATTCTTCCTACATTAAGTTCCCAAAAACAACCAGATGGGACTATAATAGGTAGACCTTTAGAAGACATGGATCCTCTTCTACCTAGAGATGAATTTTATAATAATATGAAGGTTAAACCAATATCATGAAAAATACAGCAGTAATAATAGTCGGTCAAGGATTTGAAGATAGTGAATTTACATATCCTTTTTACAGGCTACAAGAAGAAAATATTAAGGTTGATATCGTTACAGCATGCGATAAACCTATAACTGGAAAATTAGGGCAAGTAGCAATCCCAACTTTAAAATCAAGTGAGTTAAATGAGCTTAATTTTGATATGGTAATACTTCCCGGAGGTCATGAAGGACCTGACAGAGTTAGACAGGTTAAAGATATCTTAAAGTTTATTAAAACTATGGATAACAATAAAAAAATAATAGCTACAACTTGCCACGGAGCATGGACAACCATTTCAGCGAAAATAATGGAAGGGAAGAAAGCAACATGCTATAAAGGGATGAAAGATGATCTCATTAATTCTGGAGCTTTCTATTTAGACGAAAATGTTGTCACCGACGGGCATTTTATATCAGCTCCGCACTTTAGAAATAATCATCAATGGCTAGAAGCTATAATCACAGTATACAACAAAAGGAGGAACATATAATGAGTTATGATACTACTGTAGTAAAAAAACCATGGGGTTATGAATACTTAGTTTACGAAAATGATAAGATTGGAATTTGGTTTCTCCATATTAATGAAAATCAAAGTACCTCACTACATTGCCACCCTAAGAAAGATACCGGATTAATAGTATTAGATGGAATTTCTGAAATTACATGTTTACCGTCAACTCTTCCTGAAGGTAAAAGAATTGTACAAGGTTTAGATAGAACTTCACTACGAAGAGGGTTATTCCATTCTACAAAGTCGCTATCAAACCCTTTATTATTATTAGAAGTAGAAACTCCTAAAGATAAACACGATTTAGTAAGATTATCAGATAACTATGGCAGAGAGTATAAGGCATATGAGGACGAAAGTTTCGAAGTTCCTAAACAATCAGATTGTCTTTGGATTGAAGAACCTAAATTAAATGACTCACATACGTATGACTTTGGTAACTGTACCTTACATGTAGAATCTATATCTGATATAGATATTATTAATAATAAATCAGATACTGATATTTTAGTATTTCTCAAAGGGGGACTAGTCAGAATCATCAACGGGGAAAAGCATTTAGTAACAGTACCTGGGGAAGTAGGTCTTGCACAGTATATTAAACAGGTGAGTACTAAATTAGATGACGTCGCTGATAATACCTTAGTCTTAACAATTACGAAGAATTAGAATAAATTTTGGATATATTCCCCCCTGGCTTTGAAACTGACCAAAATAATATAGCTATTGATTTCGATGGTGTTATTCATAATTTTGATAAAGGTTACCATGACGGTACTTGTTATGGGGACCCCCTCCCACATTCTATAGATGCAATTAAACAATTATCTAAAGTATATAAAATTATTATATTTACAGCTAAAGCTAAACCAAGTAGACCTTTAGTTAATGGTAAAACAGGTATTGAATTAGTAGAAGAATGGCTTGACAAGCATAATATTCTAGAGTATGTATCTGAGATAACTGCTGAAAAACCTAGAGCAATACTCTATATTGATGATAATGGCTATAGGCATACTAATTGGGTTGATACGTTAAAGTGGATTAAAAATGAAATTAGTTAATTATATAAAATTTAAATCAACTATGAAAGATGTTTTAATAAGTAGAGGAGTTTCATCTTCTATATCTGAAATTATTACATCGTCTTTAATTGAAACTTCATTAAAAGGAGTTGACTCCCATGGGATAAATTTATTTATCCACTATCTTAATGAATTAGATTTAAATAGATTGAATATCAATCCTTCCCTACAATTCAAACAAATGAGCGATTCTGTGGCATTACTAGACGCTCAGAATACATTCGGTCATTATTCTGGGCATCAAGCAATGTTTAAATCTATAGAGTTAGCTGAGAAAACTGGGGTTGGGATTGTAAGTGTTAGTAATTCTACTCACTTCGGAGCGGCTTGGTTTTTTACAAATATAGCCGCAAAGAGAGGGATGATTGGAATAGCATTAACTAACACAGAAGCATTGGTTAATGCGTATAATAGTAAAGAATCATTTTTTGGAACTAATCCATTTTGTTTCTCTGCACCTATGAAAAATGAAGACCCTTTTTGTTTAGATATGGCTACTTCGGTAGTATCTTGGAATAAAATAAAAAATTACAGACAACAAAATAAAGAATTAAATGCAGGTTGGGCTTACGATAAAAATGGAAATGAAACAACTGATCCCCATGAAGCAAAGACTTTGAGTAATATTGGAGCGTATAAAGGGTTTGGACTAGGAATGGTCATTGAAATATTATGCTCAGGGCTAGCAAAAGGTCCTATAGGTAAAGACATTGCACCTTTATATGACCTCACAGTTAAACAGGATAGAAAAATTAGCCACTTTTTCCTAGCCTTAGATATATCTAAGTTTACATCTATAGAATGGTTCGAATCCTATTTATCAAATATGGCATCCCAGATTAGAAGTTTACCTAAATCTAATACAGAGGATGTTATAATAGCGGGGGATAAGGAAAAAGAATCAGTTATATTACGAACAAAGCACGGAATACCTATTAATGAAGGTAAATTTAAAGAGTTTTTAAAAATATCTAAAGATTTCGAAGAAGCTATACTTTAATATAATATGGAAAAGAAAATAGGGTGTTTTATGTATGCAAAAGGTGCTTTCTTTGAAAGACTATTTGAGTGCTCATTTAAGAGTTTTAAAAAGTGGCACCCAGATATCCCAGTAATTGGATTTAAAGTAGGAAATATTACTCCTGACATAGAGATATTTGAATCTGAGGAGGAGATTTTTATGGAGCAGGAATTTAACAATATACCTAGCATGGGTATTAAGAAGTTTGCCATGGCAAGTAGAGCTATGAAAGAGAACAATCTAGACAAGATTATAGTATTAGGTTCTGATACGATTACATGTGGAGTATTGGATGAATTTATAGATGATAATTCCGTGGATATTCTAACATCCTTAGATTACCCTTACCCTTTAATCTCTGATGCATTTAATGGTATTGGAACTGATCACTTGAACGCTGATGTCGTATGCTTTAATTCAGTAGAAGCCATTGATTATATTGTTCAGAGAAGCTTAGATCATGGTCATTGGGTGGAGCAAGGAGGATTAAATGAAGTAGCCCACACATCTAAATATACGAATAAAACAGTAGACTCTCCATATAGTGAGTCTAAAGTTGTGTATAATGTCCGATCTAAAGGTAACGTAGTAGCAGACCCTATGACCCAATCAAGCTATACTTCTAAATTTATAGTTAGAGATTCTAAGTTATTTGTCCCCACTCCAACGTTAAATAATAAAGAGAAGCAAATAAAAGTGTGGCATTACTGCGAGGGATTTTTCTCTTTAGATGAATCCGCTCAAAAAATACGTATGGATTATTGGATTAATAAAGGGTTTAACGAAGAGACTAAAAAATTCTTTAAGTATAAGTGTGGCTGTGGAGATTTCTTCGACGGTGAGTTTATACTGTGAAAGTACTAGTTACAGGAGGATCAGGTTTCCTAGGAACACGTCTTCAATTAAAAAACCCAGATTGGATTTATATCTCTTCCATGGATGCAGACTTAACCAATTATAAAGAATGTATAAATCTTTTCAACAAGTACTCCCCTGACGCGATCATACACTTGGCAGCTAAAGTAGGAGGTATTAAAGAGAACTCTACTAAACCCGCTGAATTCTACGATATTAATATCCAGGTAAACACCAATGTTTTAAAAGCCGCATATGAGTGTGGTATTAAACGAGTTTTATCCTGTTTAAGCACTTGTACCTTCCCTGATGTAGTTTCATCCTACCCATTCTCAGAGGAGAATATATTTGATGGACCTCCTGCTATTACTAATAGGGCTTATGGATTCACAAAAAGGGCTTTATACACTCAAACTCTCGCGTATAGAGACCAGTATGGGGTTAATTATTCTTGTTTCTGTCCTTCTAATCTCTACGGTCCTAACGATAATTTTGATTTAGAGTCTTCCCACTTCGTACCTGCTCTCATAAGGAAGTTACACGAATCGGAAGATGGGGATTCTTTAGAATTTTGGGGTACTGGAAACCCTAGGAGACAGCAACTATACATAGATGATTTGGCAGATATTATTCCAATACTTTTAGAGAAGCATAATACAGGGTTACCTATAATAGTCTCCCCTTTTGAAAATTTAAGAATAGCAGATTTGATTGCTATAACTTTAAAGGCTACAAAGTTAAAAAGGACTATAACATTTAATAAAAATCTAGAAGGGCAACTTCGGAAAGATGGAAGTAATGAAAATCTAATGAAATTACTGCCTGATGATTTTAAATTCACACCTTTTAATGAGGGTGTAAAGAAGACTTATACATGGTATACTAAATATGAAAATTAAAACAGCATTTATTACAGGAATTAACGGTCAA
>TARA_R110002074_G_scaffold120324_1_pt1 | contig 12915 bp, 13 predicted proteins | sample TARA_R110002074 | Tara Oceans TARA_R110002074 (sample SAMEA4397215) | marine metagenome | biome: Polar Biome; feature: [MIX] marine epipelagic wind mixed layer (ENVO:01000061); material: water (ENVO:00002006), including particulate matter (ENVO:01000060) such as... | depth 10-100 m
TGGTGCTCGACGAACCCACGAACGACCTCGACATGGAAACACTCGATTTGCTACAGGAAATGCTCACCGATTACGAGGGTACTGTCCTGCTTGTGAGCCATGATCGAGACTTCCTCGACCGCGTCGTCAGCTCCGTTATCGCCCTCGACGGGACGGGCGCGACGGAGGAATATCCCGGCGGCTACTCCGACTGGCAAGCGTTCATCCGTAACCGGAATAATCCATCTGCCGCCATCAAATCGGCGGGTGGTTCTGCAGCAAAAATTGAGCGTGCCGCCAAAGCCGTCACCAAACTTTCCTACAAGGAAACGCGACTGCTTGAAGAGCTAGGCACAAAGATGCCGAAGTTTCAGAGCGACATCGCAAAGCTCGAAGCGCAGCTTGCCGATCCCGATCTCTACACGCGCGATCCCAACGGCTTTGCTGCGATCTCCGCCCGCCACGATGCGTTGCGCGCCGATCTCGAACGCGCTGAAGAGCAATGGCTCGAACTTGAAATGAAGCGCGAAGAGCTTTCCGGCTCTTGACGCTGCGCCGTGTTGAGAGTTGGATAGCAGGATGGGTAGCGTATATTGTCTCGCGCGGGGGCGTCGATGACGACATTTCTTAAATTCACCTTATCGGTTTTTCTCGCCGTCACCATCGGCGTCGGTTCAGCCTATGGCGCTTTGTGGTTCACGGCCAAGGCCGGCAAGAGTGATCCTCACTCGGACAACCCCTATGCGCGTGCGGCCTTTGCCGCGCGTGATCTGCTGCCGACGGAGCGTCAGCCATGAAGACACGTCTCTTCTGGATCATCGGCACAATCGCTGCCACCGGCGTCGTTCACCTCGGCGTCATCCTCGGACTTGCCAGCATTGCGGGCGGCAACTGAAACAGACGCTCTGGCGTCGCCGGAAAGGCGCTGCTAGCATCCCGGCTGCAAACTCATTCGCTTATGCAGAGGCCTGACGAAATGAACCGCAATTTGTTGCTTGGCGGACTTGCCGCCGTTGTTGCTGTCGCCGTGTTGATCGTGCTCATCATCGGGCCGGGCCGGAAGATTGAAAGCGGCATGACGCCGATCATCTTTGCGACCGACTGGAAAGCACAAGCCGAGCACGGCGGCTTCTATCAGGCGCTCGCCAAAGGCTATTACAAAGAGGCAGGTCTCGACGTCACGATCCAGCAAGGCGGACCGGGCGTCAACGTGCCGCAACTTCTGGCAACGCATACGATTCAATTCGGCATGGGCTCCAACAGTTTCATTCCCGTTAATGTCATCGTCGCCAATGCCGGTTCCAAAGCGGTGATGGCGAGTTTCCAGAAAGACCCGCAAGTCCTCATCACACATCCGCGCGACGACATAAAGTCTGTCGGCGATATGAAGGGCAAGCCGATCCTCGTCGCGGACGCCACCATCAGTTCGTTCTGGCAATGGCTCAAAGTGAAATACGGGTTCACCGACAGCCAGATCCGCAAATACACATTCAACCTCGCACCCTTCCTCACCGACAAGCTCGCCATTCAGGAAGGCTATCTCTCGTCGGAGCCCTACACGATCGAACAGGAAGGCAAGTTCAAGCCGCAGGTGTTTCTGCTCGCAGACAATGGCTATCCGGGATACGCCGCTTTCATCATGGCAACCGATCAGATGATTGCTGACCATCCTGACGATGTTCAGAAGTTTGTCGATGCCAGCATCAGAGGTTGGGTTGAATATCTCTATGGCGACAACGCCGCCGCCAACGAACTCATCAAAGCCGACAATCCGGAAATGACCGACGCCCTTCTCGCGCACGGCCTTGCCACTCTCAAAAAGCACGGCATCATCGACAGCGGCGACACAGCCACGCTCGGCATCGGCGCCATGACGGAAGAACGCTGGCAGAGGTTCGCTGCTGAAATGTCCGGCACAGGTGTGTTCCCGAAAGACCTCGACATTCACCGCGCCTACACGCTCGAATTCGTCAACCGTGGCGTCGGCAATGATCTCAAGGCTGAGTTGACGAAGTAAAACAGAACGATCAAACAGCGGAGGTGTAATGTCCGAGCAAATGAACCCCGCGCCGCCCAAAGCGTCGGACACACAGCGCCTGTTCTTCATCCGCCTTGCCATTGGTCTGGCGCAAGGCGTGAGCCTCTATTTTCTTTATCTCGCAGCGGAAGATAGGCTCTGGCCCGCCGCCAACGGGCTGATTTATTCGCCGCTTCTGCTCGTCTCAATGTTTGTGCCACTCATCGCCATTCAGGCCATGGGCACGATGCGAGTGAAAACACTTTCGGTTTGGCTCGCCGCATCGACGCTTCTGCTTGCCGCGCTTGCCTTCTATGACGTCTGGCGCGCTTGGCCCTTGGATTGGACTTATAACGCGAGCCAGAAACTCGGTGCTGACGGCAAGACAATGGAAAATGTCGGCGGTTGGGTGCCGCACATTATGCCGTCTGCTTTCTTTCTGATCCTCACTACAGCGGGTCTGTTCATCGCCCACACGCTGATCGTCAGCAGCGACCATGATCGCAAATTCAAAGCGAGTTACGTTTCCTATTTTGATGACGCGTGGAAACACGGCATTCAAGTGGTTCTCACCGGCGCATTTGTCGGCGTCTTTTGGGTTTTCTTGTGGATCGGTGTTGCGCTTTTCAAGCTGATCAAGCTCGACTTTCTTGAACAACTGATCGAGCATCTTTGGTTTTCCATTCCCGTCACGGCGCTTGCTGTTGCGGCGTCCCTGCACATCACGGATGTCAACGCCGGTCTCATTCGCGGTGCGCGCACATTGGCTTTGACGCTTCTCTCGTGGTTGTTGCCGCTGTTGAGCATCATCGTATTCGGCTTTCTTTTCGCCCTGCCATTTGCTGGCATCGATCTGCTGTGGGGTACGAAGAGCGCCGCCGCACTGATGCTCTCTGCCGCCGCCATATTGCTCATTCTCATCAACGCCGTTTATCAGGACGACACGCAGGCACGCAATCCCGGCGCGGTGTTGCGCTTCTTCACAACCATTTCCATGTTCGCTCCTGTGCCACTGGTCGCCTTGGCCGCTTACGCCATCGCCTTGCGTGTCGGCCAACATGGCTGGACTAGCGAACGTGTTCTGGCCGTGGCTTGTGTGGTCACTGCTGCCTTTTATGCGATCGGATATTCCTATGCGGCAATCCGGCGGGGCGCATGGCTGGAATTCGTCGGTGACTGGAATTTTTACGCGGCGCTTTTCATTCTCGCTTTGTTTGTCGCGTTGCTATCGCCCGTTGCCGATCCGGCGCGCATCGGGGTTGCCAGTCAGATGAACCGCCTGACCGGTAGCGTCGTCAAGGCAAGCGCCTTTGACTTCAGCAATCTGCGTTGGGATGGCGGGCGCTACGGCAAGGCCGCGCTGGAAAGGCTTCTTGAATATGAAGGCGATGGCCACGAACTCGTTCGCACAAATGCGCGTGCCGCATTAGATGCTCACTATCACTATGATGTGTCATCGATCCGGCCCGACGTGGAAACGCTCAAAATGAGCATCACTACGCTGGATGGAGATGCAAAGATTCCGGATGCCTTCTTTGAGCAAGACTGGTTTGCCGATAAGAGAACTGAACTCCCCTCCTGCCTGAACTACCTCACATCACTTTGCACGGCGCGTATGATCGACCTCGACAAGGATGGGACAAAGGAAATCATTCTGTCAGACCGCTCTGCGGTTTATGCATTCAAGACCGACGAGGCGGGCCATTGGGCAAGCATCGGAAAATGGCGCCAGACGCAGTATTGTCCGGCCACAATCGATGCCTTAAACAAGGGAAAATACGAACTCGCACCGCCTCCGAAGGTGGTGCTTCCCGACATTCTGGTCGGCAATGAGCGGTTGGTTTTTGAGTCATTTGAAAAGCGCCAGGGATGCTGACGAACGAATGAAAACGCAGACATCCGGTGCTTCGCTCATCGACATTCAGGGCGTCAGCAAGACATATGACAACGGCACCACTGCTCTTCAGGCGGTGACGGCGGGTATTGCGCAAGGCTCTTTCGTGTCACTGCTTGGCCCGTCAGGTTGTGGCAAGAGCACTTTGCTGCGGATCATTGCCGGTCTTATCACGCCGAGTTCCGGTGTGCTGGATTGGCCCGCGACCGGTGGCGTGCGGCCCGATGACATCGGCTTTGTCTTTCAGGATGCAACGCTGATGCCTTGGGCGAGCGTTTTCGACAATGTGTATTTGCCGCTGAAACTGCGCGGCAAAATGCGGAAAGACTTTGAGCCGCAGATCATGGATGCGCTCACCCGTGTCGGCCTTGCCCAGTTCTCAGAATCATTTCCGCGCGAATTGTCCGGTGGCATGAAGATGCGCGTGTCGATTGCACGCGCGCTCGTTACGCGTCCGCCTGTGTTGCTGATGGACGAACCCTTCGCGGCGCTGGATGAATTCACACGCGAGAAACTCGACGATGATCTGCTGGCGCTGTGGCAGGCGGAAAACTGGACGGTGATTTTCGTCACACATAGCGTTTACGAATCCGTCTATCTCTCCGAACGCGTGCTCGTCATGGGTGCGCGGCCGGGGCGCTTTTTGCATGACATGGCAATCGACGAACCTTTTCCGCGCGGCCGCGCCTTTCGCGCCAAGCCTTCGTACCATGCGCAATGTGCGGAGATTTCCGACATGCTGCGCCACGATGTGGAGGCATGATGGAAAACTCCCGTGCCCTTCGCATTTTCGTTCCGCTCGCCGTCGGCGTCGGCTTTCTCCTGCTCTGGGAATTTTTGGTGCGCGTGAACGGCGTGCCGGAATTTGTGTTGCCTGCACCGAGCCGCATCGGGGCGAGCCTCGTCACCAATTTCGGCTCGCTCATGGGGTCGCTATGGATCACACTCCGCATCACGCTCATGGCTTTTGTGCTCGCCGTCATCGGTGGTGTCGGTTTGGCGATCCTGTTTTCACAGAGCCGCATTGTCGAGGCTGCGTTCTTTCCTTACGCCGTCATCTTGCAGGTGACGCCCGTTGTCTCCATCGCGCCGCTCATTCTGATCTGGGTCGGCTTTGACCGCACCGAACTCGCGCTCCTCATCATCGCATGGATCGTCGCCTTCTTTCCGATCCTCTCGAACACAACGCTCGGTCTCCGCTCCGCCGATCACAATCTGCGCGACCTCTTCCGTCTCTATGGCGCGAGCCGCTGGCAGGTGCTGAGCGAGTTACAACTTCCCTCCGCCCTCCCCTACATGCTCGCCGGTATGAAAATCTCCGGCGGCCTCGCGCTCATCGGTGCCGTCGTCGCCGAATTCGTTGCCGGTTCCGGTACAACAACCGGCCTTGCATGGCGCATTATCGAAGCAGGCAACCGGCTCGACATTCCCAAAATGTTCGCCGCCCTCCTCCTCCTTTCGACCCTCGGGATCATCCTCTTTTTTGCCCTTTCCTGGGCAGAACACCGGATGCTGCGCCGCTGGCACGAAAGCGCGCTGAAACGGGAAAGCTGAGCTCAGTAAAAATGGCTGAAATCTGCCGTAATTTCTCTTTTTCACATAAAAAATAGTGAATAATATATTTTTACAGTATGGTTGACGCGCAATATAAAAAATCCCATGTTACGCCCAACATGAGAGCGTCCTGACGGCAGGCGAGCTTTCGTAAATCTGGATCAAGGAGGGCGTTTTGGCCCAACATTCGCGCAAAGGCGCCCAGTTTCAGGCTGTCACGGCGAACCGCCTTGCCGACGGCATCGTTGTTTATCTGACGGCAGCGAACGAGTGGTCTGTGTCTCTGCAGGATGCAGACGTGGCCGAAGGCAAGGAAGCCGCCGAAGCTTTGCTCGCGCGCGGTCAGAAATTTTATGTGCCGGACATTCTTGTCGTCGATATTTACTTGTTCGAAGTCGAGAAAACAGATGGCGGCATCCGTGCCTCCAGCGTGCGCGAGATCATCCGCCAGGCTGGCCCTACAGTGCGCACGGACCTCGGCAAGCAGGCAGAGATTGACGGCGTTCACGCCTGATCCGACACGACTTTAGAGTAGGACGATCCATGTATCGGTATGACCAATTTGACCAGCAGCTGGTGGATGAACGCGTCACGGAGTTCAGCGGTCAGGTGGCGCGCCGGTTGTCTGGCGAGCTGGCCGAAGATGATTTCAAACCACTGCGTTTGATGAACGGGGTCTATCTGCAGCTTCATTCCTACATGCTGCGCATCGCCATCCCCTATGGCACCCTGTCATCGCGTCAGGTGCGCAAACTTGCCGAGATCGAGCGCGTTTACGACAAGGGCTACGGCCATTTCACAACACGCCAGAACCTGCAACTGCACTGGCCCGCGCTGAAAGACGTACCGGCCATTCTGCGCGAGCTGGCATCCGTTGAGATGCATTGCATCCAGACGTCCGGCAATTGCATTCGCAACACAACGTCGGATCATCATGCCGGCGCTGTGCCCGGCGAGCTGGAAGATCCGCGCGTGATCTGCGAAATCATCCGCCAATGGTCAACCTTCCACCCGGAATTTTCTTATCTGCCGCGCAAGTTCAAGATTGCCGTTTCGGCGACAGAGCATGACCGCGCCGCCATCCGCATCCATGACATTGGCGTGCAGGTTGTGACAAATGCCGCAGGCGAAATCGGTTATGAAGTCTGGGTCGGTGGGGGCCTCGGCCGCACGCCGATCATCGGCAAGAAGATCGCCGACTTCGTGCCGCGCGAAGACCTACTCGCCTACCTTGAGTCGATCCTGCGCGTTTACAACATGTTCGGTCGCCGCGATAATTCCTACAAAGCCCGCATCAAAATCCTCGTTCACGAGATTGGCGCCGAGGACATGCGCCGTCAGGTCGAGGCTGAGTTTGCCGAAGTGAAGACGCGTGGCGTCTTGCAGCTTCCTGATGATGAAGTGGCGCGCATCGAGAAATATTTCGCGGCGCCGGCCTGGGAAGACCTGTCGGACGACGTGCCGGAAATCGACGCGCTTGCTGCCAAGGACAAGGGCTTTGCCGAATGGCTCCGCAACAATGTCTCGGCGCATAAAGTGCCGGGCTACAGCATCGTCAATGTGTCGCTGAAGCCCATTGGCCTCACACCGGGCGATTGCTCGGCGGATCAGATGGACGTCCTCGCCGACATTGCCGACAAATATGCTTTCTCGGAAATCCGTGTGGCGCATGAGCAAAATCTTTGCCTCGCCCATGTGCGCAAGCGCGACTTGCATGAGGTCTATCAAGCGCTCAACGCCAGCGAGCTGGCGACACCCAATATCGGTCTGATCACCGACCAGATCGCTTGCCCCGGCCTCGACTATTGCAATCTGGCCAATGCGCGCTCCATCGTCATTGCGCAACGTCTGTCGGAACGCTTCAGCGACATCGAGTTCCAGAAGAAGATCGGCCGGTTGCACGTCAACATGTCCGGCTGCATCAATGCCTGCGGCCATCATCATGTCGGCCATATCGGCATTCTCGGCGTCGACAAAAAAGGCGTTGAATATTATCAGGTAACATTGGGCGGCGCGGCGGATGAGACCGCCGCCGTCGGCGACATTGTCGGACCAGCCTTCACCGAAGGCGAAATCATTGACGCCATCGACACGATTGTCGAAACCTATCTTGGCCTGCGTCAGGACGGTGAGATTTTCATCGACACCTATCGCCGCGTCGGTGTGCAGCCGTTCAAGGACAAACTCTATGCAACTCATTAAGAACGGCAGCTTTGTTCAGGACGAATGGACGACACTGGCGGACGACGAGGCGCTGCCCGCCTCCGGCCCTGTCATCGTCAGCCTTGAACGCTTCAACACCGAGCAGAACCTGCTGCTGGCGCGCGAGGGCAAGCTCGGCATCCGCCTGAAGAGCGGACAAGAGCCGACGCCGATTGCACCCTATCTCGATCGCCTTGCACTGGTCGCGCTGGAATTCCCGACCTATCGCAACGGGCGCGCCTATTCCTATGCGCGCATGCTACGCGACCGCTTCGGCTTCAAAGGCGAAGTGCGCGCGGTCGGCGGTGTCTTGCGGGATCAGTTTTTCTATATGTCGCGCGTGGGCTTTGACGCGCTCGAAGTCGGCGACAACATCACACCGGAAGCCTATGCCGATGCCGTGAGCACCTTCACGGAAGTCTACCAGCCAAGCGCGGATGGACGGGAACGTGTGATGTCGCTGCGCCAGCGTCTGGCCGCCAAGGCGGGCCAACACGCTTAAGAAGATAATGATAAACGGATCGTCTTGTGGCGCCGCGCCGCATAGTCGAGGCGCGTCAACTCGTCATCCATGATCCTGATCGCGCGGGCGACCTGATCCAGAGTGACGGTTTCGTCAGCGTCAACCCGCGCATGGGCGAGCGCCGTGCGATAGGAAATGATGCGCGCCAGCATCGTTGAGAAGATTTCATCGAGAACATCGCCATTTTCGTTGAGCCTTTCGCGCATGTAGCGAAAGGCTGCCGGGTCTTCTGCAGCGACCGTCGTCAGCGCATTCGGCGCTCCGACCAGCGTTGCCGCCCGCATCGCGTCCACGCGGATGACCTCGGTCCCCGACGCCACAAATTGCGTGAGGCGCACCGTGTCGATCTGCACATCGTCGCCGAGCGCATTGACGAGCGAGGACATGCTGGTCGGATGTGCGTCGCGCAATACGTCGTAATAGACAAGGCTCGGCGCGACCTCCGGTTTGGGAGCAATCTTCTCACTTACGCGTGTCACGAGGTTACGCTCCAACACGGGCGATCCCCGACGTATCGCTTCGGCTCCGGCTCGCATATTTGCTTCGGCAGCGGTCGGTGCCAACGGCGGCGTGACCGCTTCACCGGTGACGACCGATTTGAGAGCCGTCCAGCGATCAGGTTGATAGCGTCCAAGGTCGGGCGTAGGCGCGCAAGAAGCGGCGAGCAGCGCCGCACCAATAGCTGCGACGTGACCAAATGCGCGAAAGCTGTGCCTTTGCATGTTCATGGGGGGAGCTTAGTGCGGCTTCGTTATTTCCTCGTAAAGCTCCAGCAGAAAACATGCCGTTAAGCTTTCAGAAAGCAGTCGTGAGCCTTCGGAAAATACTTGGCCCACCCTTCTTTCGAAGGGCGGGCCATTACGCAACAGGACTAAGTCAGAGCTTGGCGCGAATTACGCGGCGCGGAGCTTTTCGAAAGCGTCGGTGAACTTGGCGGCATAAGGAGCAGCAGCTTCGCGCACGGCCGACACGGCGATCTCGTTGATCTCGCGGGCGGCGTCGATGTTGCGCTTCAGCATGGCGCGGGCGAATTCGCCCTGGAGTTCAACAGCGGCGCGGATGTCGCCGGATTTGAAAACGGCCTTGGCTGTTTCGACGGTTTCTTCAAAATTGGTGCGTGTGAGCTCGGTGATGATGCCCTGCGCGAGTTCGATCGATGTCTTGACCTTCTTCGGCGCGGCTTTGGCAGCAGCGGGCTTCTTGGCGGCAGCCGGTTTGGCTTTGGCTTTTGTGGTCTTCTTGGCTTTGGCAGCGGTGGCTTCAGTCATCTAAAATCTCCTGCTTTGCGGGGGCGCTGCAAATGGATGCAGTGCGGTGCACAAATCAAGTCGCTTTCTTTGTGCGTTGCACAATGAAATAGGGGGCAAAGGCCCTAGCGTCAAGTGGTTTTTGTGCGCTGCACAAAAATTACCGCTTTCGGGTCTCAGGTGAAGGAAAATCTCTTTATGTTAAAAGGACTTAGGTCCATCTGAGGCACCCTGCCGCAGATCACGTCCGCGAGGCCGACAGCGCTACCAGCTGCCATTGTCCAGCCCAGAGAGCCATGGCCAGTGTTGAGATAAAGATTACTGAATCGGCCCGCCTGCCCAAGAATTGGGCTTCCGTCCGGCGTCATGGGGCGCAGGCCCGTCCAAAATTCCGCCTGGTCCTCGACCGGTCTCATTTGCGGAAAAATGTCCGTGGTCGCATCGAGTACCGAACGGGCGCGTTTCAATTCGATCTCTGTGTCATAGCCGCTCACTTCCGCCGTACCCGCCGTGCGCAGACGATCACCAAGGCGGCTCACTACAACTTTGCGGGCTTCGTCGGTGAGGCTCACTTGCGGTGCCACGATGCCTTCTGTCGGCAAAGTCACGGAGTAACCCTTGAGCGGGTAGACAGGAATCCGTGTACCGCACATTTGCGCCAGACGTGCCGTATGAACACCTGCGGCGAGAACAACGGCATCGGCGCTGAATGTCCACGCGCGCGTTCGCACGCCCGTGATGTGATCACTCTGACTATCAAAGCCCGTGACCTCCGCCCCTGAGACAAAAGCCACGCCGAGCTGCTGCGCGCGCTCTGCCAATTGAGTTGTGTATTTATGTGCATCGCCGCTGCGGTCGCTGGCGCAAAATATGCCGCCCGCGATATTGCCCTTGGCAAACGCTGGTTCGAGTGCCGGTTCGAGATCGACACATTCGCGGGCCGACATGACCTTTTGGTCCAGCCCCGCACCCTTCATCGCGTCGATGGAAGATGATGCGTCCCTCAGCCCCCGTTCGCGATGAAATATCTGGAGGATACCGTCACGCCGCTCGTCATAGCGGATCGGGTCATTGTTCATTTGCAGGGCCATCTCGTCCATGCGCGATTGCGACAGCAGCGCCAGGGCAAGATTTGGCATGACGCGTTCAGCGCGCGCGGATTTACGGCAGCGCATGAGGAAGCGCATCAGCCAAAGCCATTGCTCGGGATCGGGTTTCAGCTTCAACCTGAAAGGCGCATCCGCGCGGCCAAGCCAGCGCAACACCAGCCACGGTACTTCCGGCCCCGCCCAAGGCGCGATTTCGCTCGCGCCGAGCTGGCCGCCATTGGCATAACTCGTCTCAAGACCTGCTCCGCCGCGCGCGTCGAGCAACGTGACCTCGTGGCCGCGTGTCGCCAACTCATAAGCGGTGGTGACGCCAATGATGCCAGCGCCTACAACGACAATTTTCAAGGTGAACCTCCAGAAGTGGCCACTCTACTCCGGCGACTTCTGGCATGGAAGCCTCGCGACGCTTGCGGCATACTGCCCGCCGGTACGGTGACATAAAGAGAGAATCTCAATGCGTTGGGAAGATGGCGAACGAGGCGGCAATATTGAAGACAGACGCGGCAAGCGCGGGCCCGTCGGTCGAGGCGGCAGCATCGGCATCGGCGGTGTTGCCGTTCTGCTGATCGGCTATTTCGTCTTCGGGATCGATCCGGCAACATTGCTCAACGCCGTGCAGGATGGCGGCGGTGGTTCCTACACGCAGGAAGCCGGACAACAGGGCCAGCCCGACGATCAGGACGGCAAATTTGTCGATGTCATATTGACCTCCACAACAAAAGTCTGGACCGGCCTGCTGCGCGGTTCGGCCGATCCATACCGACAGCCGCAACCTCTCGTACTCTATACACAGGCAACCGGCACCGCCTGCGGCACCGGCCAATCAGCGATGGGGCCCTTCTATTGCCCTGGCGATGAGCGCATCTATCTCGATCTCGATTTCTTCAATGAACTATCGGCCCGCTACGGCGCGCCAGGAGATTTCGCCAAGGCTTATGTGATCGCCCATGAAGTCGGCCATCACGTGCAGACGGTTTTGGGCACCTCTGCCAGGGTGCAGTCAGCGATGCGCAAGGCAGGCAGCAAAGCAGAAGCCAACCGCTATTCCGTTGCGCTTGAATTACAAGCCGATTGCTATGCAGGCGTCTGGGCGGCCAATGCACCCGCCGTTTCCAATGGCTCAATCGCGATTGATCGCCGCGATCTTGAAGACGGGCTGAACGCTGCCAAAGCTATTGGTGACGATACTTTGCAACGCAAGTCGCAGGGCCACGTCGTGCCTGATAGTTTCACCCACGGCTCCAGCGCCCAGCGCATGCAATGGCTTCGACGCGGTTATGACAGCGCCGATCCTGCCCAGTGCAACACGTTCTCTTCTCAGTAGAGACCACAACATGCCGGACAATCTTTGGCCTTTTGTCCCCTCGCCGCGCGTCATTGACGTCGCCCGCGCCGAGGGTCGCACGCTCTATCTGAGCAATGGCGATACCATTCTCGATGCGAGTGGCGGCGCGATCATTTCCAATATCGGGCATGGACGGCGTGAGGTGGCGGAAGCGTCCGCCGCCTCGATGGAACGGATGAGCTATGCCATTCCGCCATTCTCGACACCGGAACGCACGCGCCTTGTCGAGCGGTTGCGCCGCTATTGGCTGCCGCCGCATTTGACGCGTGTCTGGCTCGCCAGCGGCGGGTCCGAAGCAATGGACGCGGCCTGCAAGATCGCGCTTCAGCATTTTTATGCCAAGGGCGAGACCCGGCGTACCAAAATCATCGGACGTGACATTTCCTATCACGGCACGACGGCATTGACGCTCGCGGTCGGTGGGCATGTGGCGCGCAAGGCAGGGTTCGAAAGCGTGTTGCCCGACGTGTTGCGTGCACCGACACCCTATGCACTGCGCTCACCGCTCGGACGCAATCATCCAGATTTCGATATTGCTGCCGCTCAAGCACTGGAAGATGTGATCCTCGCAGCCGGACCGGATACGGTCGCCGCCTTCGTTTGCGAACCGATCACGGGATCATCAGGCGGAGCCATCATGCCGGGGCCGCGCTATTGGCCGATGGTGCAGGAAATTTGCGCGCGCCATGGGGTGTTGATTGTCAGCGATGAGGTGATGGTGGGCTTCGGGCGCACGGGCACGCGCTTTGCGGCTGAACATTTTGACCTCAAGGCCGACATTATGGTGGCGGGCAAAGGGCTTGCCGCGGGCTATGCGCCCATTTGCGGCGTCTTTGCCACGGATGCCGTCGTCGCACCGCTTGCGGAAAAAGGCATGGCACCGATGTTCTATACATACAGCGGTCATCCGGCTTCATGCGCGGCGGCAGACAAAGTTCTCGAAATCATGGAGCGCGAAAACCTTATCGCACGTTCCGCCGAGAAGGGCGAAGCTTTGCGTGAACGCTTGCACGCGGCCCTCGGCCAGCATCCCAATGTTGCTGAA
>TARA_R110002074_G_scaffold50320_1_pt1 | contig 12910 bp, 6 predicted proteins | sample TARA_R110002074 | Tara Oceans TARA_R110002074 (sample SAMEA4397215) | marine metagenome | biome: Polar Biome; feature: [MIX] marine epipelagic wind mixed layer (ENVO:01000061); material: water (ENVO:00002006), including particulate matter (ENVO:01000060) such as... | depth 10-100 m
CTATCTTTCATTAAAAACTAGCATTCGTCTGAATAGTTTTTACTTGAGATTGTGAGTTGGTTATTTCTGATTCAACAACAACAACCTTAGTTGCTCCACCGCTTGCTCCACCACCTATAGCAGCAGAAGTAAATTGTGATGTAGTAAATGAAGGCATATTCATTAATCCCCCATCAGCAAACTTCACTCCTCCCCCTGCTCTATTCATAGCAGATAACTGTGGTCTAAACATTGCCGTACTTCTTTTGTTGATAACAGCTTCTCCTCCCTCTAACTCTGCAACTCTACCGCCTACAGCAAACTTTACTCCTCCTTGCTCGTGGGAAGCCCCTTCTACAAGTCCTCCTTTTTTATAATAAGAAGTAGATTCTATAATTGCTAATTGAGCAGCCATTGTTGTTGCAGCAATAGCTAGTGGTATAGGAGCATATACTCCTGTTTGCGAAATAATTTTACCTATAGCTACTGCTCCATTTATTAGTGCCTGCGCTCTATCTATATTTTTCTTTTTACGAAACTGCTCTCTTTCTAACCTTTCCGTCTCTCCCGCTAATTCTAGGTCTGCTTTATTTTTGAAGTGGTTATAATCAGCTTGTGTAATCTTTTTTTCCTTTAACTTCCTATCTAAGTTTTTTACTTCTCTATTAAATTCATCATCTAAAGCGTCTCTTCTTAGAGACATCTCTCTTTCAAGTGACTGTGATAAAATACTTATTGTTGCATTTGCTATTTCTCCTGCCATTTGGATAAGTCCATTTTTCAGCTCTACTTTTTCTGCTTCCTCTTGATTATTTAATTTTTGTTTGTTTGCTGCAAGTTGGTCCTCAATTTTTTCAACTTCTTTACCATACTTCTTATACTCTTTTAGTTTCGCATCAAGCATATCTTTTTCTGCCTGTATCTCAGCTCTTTTGCGCTGATTCGCTGTTAGTAAGCCATCATTAAACATTTGGTTAATCAACCTCTTCTCTTTCTTTAAGTTCAATTTTAGTGCTTTATTAAACTCTGAGAGTTTATGCTTTTCTACATTTATCATTGACTTAACCCATTTAAGATGAAATTTAGCTCTCTGCTTGTCGCCAATTTTATACATATCTAATTCCTCTTTTGCAAGTCTTTCTTTCTCCTCTAGTAATGCCAACGCTCTATCAGATTCATCTGCTATATAATTTTCATTAAGAGTTGCTTTATCCTCTAACATTTTACTTGTAATAGATACTTCAAAGAGAGCAATCGCTTCGGCAAAATCTTTTGTTGGGGTAGTAACAAGAGGAACACACTCTGTGCCATTCCAATAAGTCTTTTTACCATCAATAAGTATACCCTCACAAGGGTCTTTAATACCTTTACTCCGATTTTTCTTAAGTATATCGTCTATCTTTAACCCGATTTCATCAGCTTTTTTCTTTAAAGCCGCTTCTTGTTCGGGCTCTAATACCTGCTCGGCTATCAATTCTATCTGCCTCTTTATTAAACTACTAAGGTCGTATTCTTCTACCCCTGATTCTATCAAAGCCGCAGCATTAGAAGCAATCCAAGTTGACAAATCATCTATCCACTGAAAGGGCTTAGCCGCTATTCCAAACATACCTTGTGCCCACTCTACGGGAGTAATCCCTCCTCCTATAGCTTTATGCATTGCTATTATAGCTTCTTTATTTTCCCGTACTTTCTCTTGGAACTCACGGTTATCAATATTTTTAGCAGCTTCTTCTATATCTGTCGCTACATCTAGTAATTCATTCTCTCGTGCAAGTTGGTCAGCATAGAAATCTACAACAGCTTCTTGAATAGCTTGGCTTTTTGCTCTGTCCATCATCGTCTCATTTAGCAACTTTTGAACTCTATCTAATTCTGTTATATTGTCTATATCTGTAAGCTGATGTCCGATTAAATCCCCATAAGTATCGTTTATTTCATCTAATAATCCCTGCCTTGTATCGGTTGAGTTGTTTAGATTTTTAGTAGCATCAAACAGGTTATTCATCGCTCTTGCATCTTTATTAAGTTTATCTGAAATTCTAATTTCAGATGCCTTAGACAGTATTCCTACAAACTTTGTAATAGATTTAGTTACTTTATTTATCCAAGGTGCTAAATTTTCAGAAATCGCTATAAACATCCCTTCTAATGCAGATGTAAACCTTTTAAAAGACCCTTTTGTACTATCTTCCATAATCCTGGCCATCTCTGCTGCCTCCCCATTAGAATCTCTTAACGCCTCTGTATAATCTTCAATAGTGTCTATCCCATCAATCATTCTTTGAAAAGCAATAACCTGCCTAACATCTACAAGACCTTGCAGTTCTAACTGCTCTAAATTTGCAGCTTTTAGTTTTTTAAGCGCCCTAATCATATCATCTGTTGATTCAACAACAAATCCTATTCTTTTAGCTAATGCTGAAGTTGGATTAGCCATTTTCAAGAATATATTTCTTAAAGATGTACCCCCAATAGAAGCCTCAATACCTGCATCTGACAATACTCCCATAACTGCAGCAGTTCCTTCAATATCCACTCCCATAGCAGCAGCAATAGATGATACTTTGGTCATAGATGTTTGCCATTTCTCAATATCTAAAGCGGAATTTGTAAACGCAACAGCCATAACATCTACCACTCTTGTTGATTCAGAAGCGTCTAAATTAAATCCTCTAACTGCAGAACCTGCAACCATAGCACTTCTAGCTAAATCACTCCCTGTAGCCATCGCTAAATCAAGAGTAGCTTCCTGCAAGTCCATTATTTGCTCTGCTGTAAATCCTAATTTAGAGAAATTAACTTGTAATTCTGCAACTTGTTTTGCTGTAAAGAAAGTAGTTCTACCCAACTCTTTAGCACTTTGTTCTAACTCTCTAAATTGCTCAGTATTAGCTCCTGAAATCGCTCTTACTTTAGCCATAGAAAACTCAAAATCTGTAAAAGTTGAAATCATCTTAGTTGCTACCCTGGAAATCGCCCTAAAAGCCAATACAACAGTTCCCATAATTGCTGCTGTCTTTAGAAAGCTACCCCCCATCTTCTTACTTGCTTTTGTATTTTGGTCTTTTGCTCTTCTATTCTTATCTATCGCCTTACTATTAGCTTTAACTTTTTTAGTGGCTTTATCTAAAGTCGCATTAACTTTCTTAAATTGAGATTCTGACTTTTTACTAGACTTCTGTCCTTTATCTTGTGATTTCTGAAGTACATCAAGTTCCTTCTTTAATTTTTTTAAGTCATTGAGACCTTTTACTTTAACATTTATTATTTTATCTTTTGCCATAATTTTATACTGTTGCTATTACCGTTAATGTTGCATCTGTTTCTGATTCTCCTAACATAATATCTACTTCTATTCCTATTGCATTACTAATCTCACTAAATAGTCCCACCGCTTCTGCTGTGCGCAATCCATTCTCTATAAACCCTTTAGGACTTACTGTTCCTCTTTCTCTAATACTTCTATTTACTCTTTTAGCAATAATAAAGACAGCAGCTTCAGTTGATGCCCTTAAAAATCCCCTTGCTGCTTTCTGTCTTACCCATCTTGCAAGCTTCCCTATACCAACTTGTGTTCCTGGCTTTACACCTTCATCAACAGCTATTGCATATCCTGCACTATTAGTGACAGACAGCATTAGCGAATCTCCTACAATCTTAAATTCTACATCAAATGAATTTATTAGTTTTCCTGATGCAATATGCTCTTGAACAATAAGCTCTGCTATTAAAATCTCTTTTAACTCATCTGCTGCCCTTAATAATGCTCTTGCTATGCTTGTAAATTCTGCCATTTATTCTATTCTGGTGGTCCTGGTGGTACAATACAACTTCCGTCATCACAAGTAGCTAATGAATTGTAGTTAGGTGCTAAAGGATTCGTACACCCATATACACAAGGCAGGTCCTCAGGTATTCTAAACCCTAAGGCTATAACCTTATCATCTAATTCTTCTTGCGTATCACAATCATAAGCATTTTTATCTGTCTCCGTTTGTGTATCAAGTAGAAATTGCCCATAAAGGATTATCTCAGCATCCCAAACCAATCTATATTCTTTTGTTAATATCATAATTTTATTTTTTATTATTTATTTTAAACTCCACCTCCATCTGTAATTGTCCATAAATCACTAGCTATTAAATTAGCTCTTGCTGTTGCTGCTGCACCCCCCAATGTATATGTACTACTTCCAAAATTAGGGGTTAGCCCACTTACAACAGCTTGTGCATCCCAACCAATTAACAAAGCATCATAATTAGCTGTGCTTAAAGTTGCTCCCTGCATAAAAGAATCTAAATTATCAACACTACTAATGTCCCACGAACTTAAATCTTGGTCAAATACAGTATCATCCCTAAACATATAATGCATCTTAATTCCAGAACTTGTATTCCACCCTCCAATATTTTGATTGAAAGAATTAGCACCCCTGAACATACTATTGAAATATTCTACATTTGAAACATTCCAACCGCTAATATTTGCATTAAAAGAAGTCGCATATTGGAACATTCCTATTGTCCTTGTACACAATCCTAAATTCCAAGAGCTTAAATCTTGGTCGAAAGCAGTGCACCCATTAAATGTGTTTTGGAAATTAGTAACCTTCGAAACATTCCAACCGCTAATGTCTGCATTAAATAACGCACAATTATAAAACATATCATTCATAGATATAACGTTACCTGTATTCCAAGAACTAATATCTTGATTGAAAGAAGTAGCACCCTGGAACATAGCCCCCATATATACAACATTACTCACATTCCACCCTCCAATATTTTGGTTAAATGCAGTATTCTGAGAAAACATTTGAGTCATATTACTACAACTACTTATATCCCAACCACTAATATCTTGATTGAATGATGTCCCATAAAACATAGAACCGAAACTTGTTACATTACCTGTATTCCATCCTATAATCCCTGATTGATTAAAACTACTACATAATGTAAACATCCCCGCCATATTGGTAACAGCGCTAACATCCCAACCTGTTACCGATGCGTTAAACTGTGTTTGATAGAACGCGTAGCTCATATTAGTTCCTATAGTAGGAATATCAGTTGCACTACAAGTTAAATTATTACAACCTGCAAATGCTCCGTTTCTTGTAAAGTCAAAATCTCCCCAATCAGAAATATTCAGCACTTTTTGAGGGTCTCCTGACCAAAAAAATCTCCAACCTCTTATTGTACCTGTGGTTGCAGTAATTCCTACAGTATAAGTTCCTGCCGCAGCGTAAGTGTGAGTTACTGCTGCGTCATTCCAAGCGGTAATAACATCTGAAGTAGCATCTCCCCAATCTACCACAAGGTCTATAGTTCCATCATTTGTTAACGGCAGCTTAAATTGGTCATTGTTTGACGAACCTGAGTTATCAGTTTTTACTTCAAAGGTAAATATACTAGAACAGGAAGCAGGAACACCTCCTCCATCTGTAATTGTCCATAAATCACTACTTATAAGGTTAGCTCTTGCTGTAAATGCTGCTCCTGTACAATTCGTATATATACTGTTTCCTCCACTAAATACATTGCCGCTCTGAAGAGCTAAAGCATTCCATCCTGACAATAAAGAATCATAATTTACAGTAGACAAAGTAACACCTTGCAGAAAATTGTCCATAGTTGAAACACTACTAACATCCCAACTACCTAAATCTTGGTCAAAAGATGTTGCATTTCTAAACATTCCCCACACATTAGTTAATGATGACACATTCCAACCACTAATATCCTGATTAAATGATGTTGAACCATCAAACATAACTCCCATTTGTAAATTGGAACTCATATTCCAAGAACTAATGTCTTGGTCAAAAACCGTATTACCTCTAAACATTCCATAAGCGTTAGTACAAGCACCTGTATTCCAAGAACTAATGTCTTGGTTAAAAGCAGTTTGATAAAATATTTGGGTAAAATTTTGGACAAGAGCAACATTCCAACTACTTACATCTCCATTAAACACCGTATTCGCAGAGAAAAGATATGCCATATCAGTACACGCAGCCGTATTCCAAGAGTTTAAATTTTGGTTAAAAGAGGTGCAATTACCAAACACCCCACTCAGACTCGTAACCGCACTAACATCCCAAGCGTCACACACTCCATTGAAATTAGGACAATTAAAGAATGTATTTTGTAAATTGGTCGCACTTACAGTTGGAGCATCTGTTGCGGTAGCTGTTAAATTAGTACAGCCGTAAAAGGCGCTGTGTTGGGTAATATTCATATCTCCCCATTTCGAGATGTCTAATATCTTTTCTTTATCTCCGCTATTATTAAATTTCCACCCTCGTATAGTGCCTAACATCTTTACTGTGTATGTTCCTGCAACACTATAAGTGTGAGTTACTTCTGGTTGGTTATATAAGGTAATAGTGTCTGTACTGCTATCGCCCCAATCAACATCTATATCAATAACTCCATCACTTACTAAAGGCAAGACAAATGTATCTGCTGCCGAACCTGAATTGGTAGTAATCATAGTAAATGTAAACGAATTATCAGGAGGATTAGGGTCTACTACTCTACTTTTATTACTAACAGCCTCTCTTCTTATAGGAGCAATACTTTCTACTAGAGATGAGAATTGAGACCCTCCCGCTTCCATATTATCAGTATCATCTTCTGTTCTAACCATCTCTACTAAATTACCATATATATCTGTTATCACTACGGGCATTAAAACTTCTTCAGTTGTTTTTGTAATATCTGCTCCTGTTAAAAAAGTATCAGTTGTTGTAGAGACACTTGTAATAACACTACCTTCTTCTGTACACGCTTCACAAGTTACATCTGTAGTAGAAACACCTGTAACAGCAGTTTCAGTAGTTTCTGCTAAACTAACATCTGTAACAACATCTTGAGTCATATATACTACACCTGCTCCCTGCTGTATATGCCCATCGGGAGTAATAGATATTGTCCCCGTAGCATTTCCAACAGGAAATCTTTTTTTCTTTCGACTACTAAATGCTGCTTCGTTATTCATTCTTATAATTTATATCATTATCCACCAACTGAAACAGGGCCGCTATTTAATGCAGTTCCTGTATACCCATTCCAAACATCTGCAAACCCAACCTCTAACCATTGTATTAACTCTACTTTGGTGGGTTGATTATTTGCAGGGGAATACTCTACTATTCTATTTACTCTCCACCAACTTTCTTGAAAATATACTAATTGTCGCATATCTAAATTCAATATATCTTTCATTTTCAAATCCACAAATACTTCTCTAATTCTAGGAGCTTGTTTTAATTGTTCTATCATATTTTTATAATAGGTAGTGTATAAGCCAGACCTCTCAACAGCAGTTCCATTGAAGGAAATATTTGGTGGGATATAACGCTCATCATCAAAAGATAAAGAAAGTCTTTTAGTGATAGAGTGTTGAAATTCCTCTAAATCTGTAAACACAGCTCTTGGGTAAACCGTAGCACAATTATGCATTACCCCACTCGCATCTATCCAAGTCCATCTAGTTTGAAGTTGAGTTACTCCTGACCCTCCTTGGTCATCAGGATTCTCCCAATGATAATACAAGATTCTTGGCTCATACTTCCATATTTTCGGAGGCCTCCATTGGTCTGGACCAAGCGTCAGCCCACTAAAAGCATCTTCACTCCATATATTAGGTATTAGAACAGGATATATACAATTCCCTTGCATAACTACAGCATCACTATCGTGGACTTGTGTAGTTGCTGCGAAAATAGGGTTAATCATTTCTAAAGTTCCAGGAATATAGTCTTGCCCAAGATTTTCATAATAATCAAAGAGCTTAGTATCTTCTCCGTAATTTCCTGCTTCTAAATTTTTTGTTTTTTGATAGCCGTCAGCCGAATCATTTTTATATCCTATTTTCAATTCTCTTTTAAGACCAACATCATACACATCATTTATTTGTTGAGAATAATCTATCTTCGACTCCCAATTAACCCCCTCACTTGTTGGCTTAAAGAAATCATTAAAAGGTTCAATGTATATAGTTTTAGAAATAACATCTGTTGTAAAATAGAGATTAAACAAATGAGCAATACTTTTAATATAATCTATTTGAGTTACCCCACACGGAAGTATCCTGTTAACTTCTAAAGTGTCTCCAAGTGATGGAACAGAAGTTTCGTAAGTTGCCTTAAAATACGGCTGTCCAGGCGCTCCATAATTACTATCAAACATAGTACAAGCATAAACATCAGGCTCACATCCTAGACCTCCTTGTCCATTAAACGCCATCTGTACCTCAACAATATCTCCTGTGAATAAAGTAGCAGACCCGCTTACTTGTTCCGTTCCAAGAGGTCTCGATTCATCAGTACATAAGGTGGGGTTCAAATTGTATGCTCCCGTCATTCCCGGATTTCCATTTATATAATACACAGATGCTCCTGATATAGGAGTAACTTTTATTCTAGTTTTCCAATACCATATATCTAATTTATTTATCCCATTCCATTCCCATCCACAATTAGGCACACCACCTCCTCCAAAGCAATTAGTAGTATAATTCTGTAGTTGATACCCTCCACTTGCGTGAAACTCAAACACACCGTCTTGTTTAGCAACGAATTGACCGTTAGATACGGTATATTGGTTGGCATTATCATTTATGACATCATCAAATCTTATTGTTTCAAAAGGAAGCGCTCCTAAAGCATTCCATAATCCTACTGCAACCGCTCCATTAAAGAATTGTATACTCCCTCCTACATATGCGTTGTATAATTGGGTATTACCCGTGCCGGTATAATCTTGAACATCTTTTAATCGCACTTCAAAACTAAATAGGTCTTTCTTATCGCTTGATTGATTATCTAAGAAAGGGAAATGATTAAGAAGAGTTTTGAATTGTGGACTTTCTAAATATTGGGAAGATATTTTATATCCTATATTATTAAAAATCTTCATAAACATATTATAGACATAAAAAGATGGTCTCCAATCGGGGGTCTCATCAACATCATAAGTATTAACAACACCCTGAGCGCCATTTTCATTAAAATCTCCATAACTTATCAAAGGATATTGCACATTTGTTGAGGTATGAGTTAGAGGCCAAGTATCCTCTATTTCTTGGAGGTCATAGAAGAATGTCTCAGTATCTCCAAAAACCGTACACAGCTCCAAGTCTTTTAATAGTGTCATCCAACTAAAATTACCACCATAGATAGTACAGGAATAAGATTTAGGCTTCCCTGTTTGAGTAGATTTTTTAATCTGTAAATTACCATTAAAGAATGGAGTACCATCAACCAAAACTCTACACGGCTTAATACCATAACTTCGTTGGGTATCATTGATAACAGGATTCCATATACGATTTAATGTTTTATTATTCATTTTAGAAGCAGGGATATCAAAGCTTTGGGAATAATCTCCAAATCTACTTTCTAAATTTTTTCCATCTGAAATAGTATAAGAAATATTTAGGGGGAAATCTTGACTATTTGACACCTCTAATTTTCCATAAGTATTTAAGTCTTGGTCTATGCCTGTAACGGTATTAGTCGTGCTAAATTCATATTTGATTTCTGAGATTGTAACATTATCTTCTGTTTGACTTAAAACACTAATACCTAAAAATCTATCTCCCGCAGCAAACGCTCCCGAAGAATCATTACTAGAAGTTATTTGTGTAGTTAAGGTAGCAGGAAAAGATGTTGGTAGACCCGCATTCCCATTTGCATTATCTGCCCAAACCCATATCTGAGATGATTGGGTAGGGTTTGTGAATTGTCCTGCATAAGCATCATTATCAGGATATGGGGCATCTAGCCACCCCACTATTATTTCAGCTCCTAGTAGTCCTGTTGGAGCGCTTTCAACCGTGATTGATAAATCGTAGGTTTTGGTTGGGTCTATACTTACTAGCTTTTGGTACATTCCGCTTAAACTTATACCACTTACCGTATCCTCTTTTATGCTGATATAATCAATCTCTATATTTTGATTCGAACTTACCATATCGAGATATTTTAAAACTAAAACCTCATTACCTCCTACAGATGTAAATACGACACTTTGCTCTGCTGTAGTATCTGCCTTTACAAATACCCCACTTCCTAAATTTCCCCCACAAGCACAATTTCCTGGCCCTCCACCACTAGCCCAAGTCCCGTATAAAGGAGTCCCAATATTAGTAGGCCAATTAAACCCTAATGAATTAAAAGTATTTCCTCCAAGAGTATTAGTTTGACAATACACTCCTTTACACCACCCAAAATAAATCCATCCTCCTGGTGTGGGGGCAGCTGTTTTTAGTTTAATCTTAATTTTATATTGCGTACCTGCTGTCAAGTTAAGAACTTGAATTATTCCTGAATCCCCTGATGTTGCTCCACCACTACAAGTATCTATCGCTTTGTATAATTTAATGAACCCACCCGAACTTCCTCCTGCAGTAGTTACGGAAGGGTAATCAACCTCTTTAACACCACCACTACAGGTCGTTCTCCAACGATACCATCCAAGACCAACCCCTGTTGTCCCTGTATTAAAAAAGGCGGTCATAGCGCCATTAAGAGCGCCTGAACTATTATTGGAATAACTCCCTGCAAAACTATTGGTACTAAAATCCCAATTAGTTACCTCTTCTGATGCCGCAGAACTATTCCCCGAAAAAGTAATAATTCCATTACCCCCGCTTGTTGTCCCTGAGCGTGCAGGAGCAGGAGTTACATCTGCTATAGTCCCTCCTGTTCCTTGAGACCAAGCATTCCAATACGCATCACTTGCAGTATTTGCTAGAACAGCTGCATTTTGAGGGAGAGGGTCATTAAAAGCCGTTGAATTTGCAAATACATTAGGTTCAGCTAGCGTAGGTATTAGGGTAGGGTTGGTAACTGTATTTGTTACTGTGGTTGTGGTTTGAGTTTCTACCCCACCATCTCCCTGTAAAACCTCTATTATTATATCTTTTTTACTCACTTTATGTTCTCTGTGTGTTTACGGAATGTGAATCTGTATATTCAATCTGAATTTGAACTAACCCATCTTCTTCGCTTACCTCTGTAATATCAGTATTTGTAATTAAAATAGGCCAATATCCAAGCGTTGAGGGTCTGCTATTAGGCTCTAGGGCGTTTAGCTGTTCCGACCCCTCTGTTTCTTTTTCTATCCATACATTTGGAGATGTAAAAAGTTCTTCTAGCCATCTCGCTTCTACTATTGGGAGCGGGTCTGTATATACGGTATAATTTTTATTAGCATCTACATTTAATGTTTCTCTACCAAAAGTGTACATATTGCCATAAATACTATCATCAAAATTACCTACAGTACCGTTATAAGGGACATCTCTCTGCCATTGCCTAACATTATCTTTTCTCTTGATGGTTTCTTTAGAGATATTTATTGATTCTGTAACATTTCTCTTAGCCGTATAAGAATCTATACCCCCCATTCTGTTAAGCCAATGGAATCTTACAAATCCATAAACATCCTCAAAATCACTATTCATCTTATAGTATCTATATTCTGAGGTTCTTCTGACAGAAGCATTACCATTATATTGTTGGTGTAATGACACCCTGTACCATTGTGTACTAGATGTTATCATACTTGCTGTATATGAAGTGTTATAAAACTCTGGGTTGTCTCCATTATTATGTTGATTTATATATGCAGGAGAAACATTTTGAGCAAAGGTGCGGTGTTGACTTTTGGCAAATATATAATTAGATAAATATTGGACGATAGTAGAGCGTCTTAATCTACTTCCTACAGAAAAATCTACCAAATAACAACTTCTTGCAATAGTTGAACCATCATCTGAAACCTCTACTTTGAGAGCTATACCACTAGTATAATCTGCCCCACTATTATGTACTGTATTATGTAGAAAACCATATAACCATTGTGCTTGGTCAGTTAGACGGACTTGAGGCATATAGTTGACAGGGTCTACATTGTCTGCTCCATTTGGACATACACTCAAAAATTTTCTATCAGGAGTAGTGTCATATTGATTCATCACATACTCTGTTAGGTTAAACTTATCTGACCATTGTGGAGCGCTATTTATAACAGTATAATAAGGACCTCCCGTTACTTCAGTAACCCCCGATGATGGAGTGTCAATAGTGCCATCTGCTTGTAATATTTCTAATCTTGCGTTTACTCGGACTCCCCTCGAAACTCCATTTAAAGTTGCGTTTGATATTACACCTCCTTGTGTATGCACATTTTCGTACTTCCATTGACCATTTAATCCACCATATTTAGCAACTTGAGGGTTTGTATTATAAGGGCCAGGCCCTGTTGTCCCATCATTATGTACTCCCCACGCCCCTCCATTTATAGGGACTAAACTATAAGACAATAAATCAGCTACTATTTGAGATATATCTACAGTAAATCTATGCCCATTATGTGCAGGGCCTAAAAAAGGATTATTATTACCAGGACTTGGGTCTAAAGTTCTCATATCTCTTGTCTTTCTTATGGTAGCAATCTTTTCCCAATTCGTAGGCCAAGTTGTATCAACCAACTCATTCCCACCTACTGCATATATATCAAAATATACATTTACTAAGTCTCCCGCAACTCTCTCTCCACTACTCCCTGTTCCTTGGTCTGCCTCGGTCATTGGACCATTCAGCCATAGAAATTGATATATTATAGGACTATTACAACTCAAGAGTTGTGAACCTGTCCCATTATCAGCTCCAAAAATATCGTATGCAGATGAGAAATTTAAGTTAGCACTATTGTAAGATTTTGGCTGTAAAGAGAAATAAGCGGAGGTGTAATTTAAGGCAGGCATAATTTAATATATTTGATATTTAGTATTTAAGTAATTTTTTATTTTATCCCTATCCGCATCGCTTAGTAAAGTATTATAAATTATAATTTCTTGAATATTCCCCTCTAAGTAATCAGTAGCCAATCCTCCTTGCTCCCACCCTATT
>TARA_R110002074_G_scaffold32750_4_pt1 | contig 12901 bp, 11 predicted proteins | sample TARA_R110002074 | Tara Oceans TARA_R110002074 (sample SAMEA4397215) | marine metagenome | biome: Polar Biome; feature: [MIX] marine epipelagic wind mixed layer (ENVO:01000061); material: water (ENVO:00002006), including particulate matter (ENVO:01000060) such as... | depth 10-100 m
AAAGAACTAATGAATGCGTAATTAATAAATGACTGACTGGGGGCCTTTCGGGGCCCCCATGTCTTGGAGGACTAATGGCAAGAGCAAGAAAAGTAAAAACCGGTAAGCTATCAATGGATGAGATGCGTAGCCTTATAAACAAACAGGCTGGGTGTGAGGTGGCTTTTAACTTGAATGAAGACAATCCGACAGAGGTGGAGGACTGGATTCCAACTGGGTCTAGGTGGCTAGATTCAATTGTATGTAGAGGCAGGCTGGCCGGAATACCAGTAGGTAAGGTTAGCGAGATCGCTGGATTAGAGGCCACAGGAAAGTCTTATATGGCAGCGCAGATTGCTGCAAACGCCCAAAAAATGGGAATTGATGTTTTCTACTTTGATTCTGAATCTGCAATTGACCCAACATTTCTAGTTCGTTCGGGGTGTGATCTGGAAAATATGACATATATTCAGGCCTCATCTGTTGAATTTGTTTTAGAAACTATAGAAATGTTACTATCTTCCAATGATAATAGAATGCTTTTTGTTTGGGATTCTTTGGCCCTAACGCCAGCCATTAGTGATATTGAGGGCGACTTTAATCCACAGTCCTCAATGGCGATGAAGGCTAGGATACTATCAAAGGGTATGGCAAAACTGACACAGCCGATAGCGAACTCTAAGTCAACATTCTTGGTACTTAACCAGCTAAAATCAAACATCACTAGAATCGCATCCGAGGCCTTAACCACCCCCTATGTTACCCCTGGTGGGAAGTCTGTGATTTATGCCTATTCTCTTAGAATTTGGCTAACTGGTCGAAAAGCTAAGAGCAGCTTTGTGGTTGATGATAACGGCTTTAGAGTCGGATCCGAGGTGAAGGTAAAATTAGAAAAGTCTCGTTTTGGCACCCAAGGTAGGCAATGTGCTTTTAAAATACTATGGGGAGGAGATATTGGTATTCAAGATGATGAAAGTCTTTTTGAGGCAATTAAATCTTCTAAATATCTGGACCAAAGAGGTGCATGGTACGAATTGGATATGGGTGATGAAACTAAGGAAAAATTCCAGTCAACCAAATGGGCTGGCTTAATGCAGGATGATCACTTTAGAAAACGAGTATATGGCATCATGGATGAGGAAATAATTTTTAACTTTGAGAAACGAGAAGGCAGCGCTGCGGACTACTATAACATTGATCCCGAAGAGTAGGCCACAAAAGCGTTGACTTCGCCTCCTCCTTGATGTATATTGCCTTTATATCAAGGAGGAGGCATGCTTATTTCCAATAGACACAAGCGACATATTAAGCTAGCTAGGCGAGTTGCCCATCAATCTGATTTTCATGAATATCGTCATGGCGCGGTGCTGGTAAAAGGTAATCGCGTCCTAAACACCTCAGCAAACAAAAATAGTTATAAACTTTGGGGTCAAAGATTTCGGCACCGTGATTGTGGATATGCCACCCATCATGCAGAGCTTGGTTGTATCCTTGGCATCGATAGAACCATAACACAAGGTGCGACTATCTACGTTGCTCGCATTGGGAAGAAAGGGGACCTTAGACTGTCTAAGCCGTGCCCTATGTGTGAATCTGCAATGAGACACGTTGGTATTAAGAAGGTTGTGTATACAATCAATGAACAGGAAGTTGGCTCTCTAAAGCTATGAAGCGAGTTTTAATAATAGATGGTCTCAATGCTTATTATCGAGCATATATATGTGATCCAAGTGTCTCCTCCCAAGGTCAGCCAATAGGGGGAATAAAGGGCTTTATAAAAATTTTACAAAGAATGTGCCGCGAAGTAAAGCCAGACAGTGTTGTTATTTGCTGGGATGGCCCAGGAGGAAGTAGGAAGAGACGCGCACAAAATAAAGACTACAAGTCAGGCAGGAAGCCAATAAAATTGAATAGAAATATACATGTACTTTCAGTAGGCCAAGAATTAGAGAACAAAGTCTGGCAGCAAACAGAACTTGTAGAAATTTTAAACCACATGCCAGTAATTCAATTCCTGTTTCCTGAAGTTGAGGCCGATGATATTGTTAGTTGTATAACTCAAGCACCTTTCTTTCATGGATGGCAAAAAATTATTGTATCATCTGATAAGGACTTCATCCAACTGTGTGATGACAACGTAATACTCTATAGACCATCTCAAAAGGAGATTTTGAATAAAATACGAATTGTTGATAACTACGGGATTCATCCTACTAATTTCGCTCTTGCTAGGGCCATTGTTGGAGACCCAAGTGATAACATAAAAGGCATAGCAGGAGTAGGTCTCACGACTGTCGCAAAAAGGTTGAATTTTTTGAAAGAAGAAAAGTCTTTTACTTTTAAGGACATATACGATTACTGTGATAAAATAGAAAAGAAACTTAAGGTTCATACATCTATTTTAGAGAACAAACATGTAATAGAAAATAATTATAAATTGATGCAGCTCTACTCCCCGTCAATATCGGTTCAGAGTAGGAAAAAGATAAATTACACACTCCAGAACGCAGATTTGTCTTTCAACAAGACGGCGATCATGAAGACAATGTATAAGATAGGATTTGGTGAATTGAATTGGTCAGATCTTTCAACAACACTTAGAAGAATATCAGTTGAAAAAAAATAGATTTTATGTAATATTATAGGCAGGGGATCAAATGAAGTTTAGTGAAAAGGCAGATTTTAGTCGGTTTGGCAAAGCGTTCCAAGAAAGCCTGTGTCAGCTTGTGCTGCAGGACAGGCCATTCGCGGATCAAATATCTGAGGTGCTCGATTGCAATTTTTTTGAATTGAAGTATCTTCAAGCGTTTATAAAAAAGATTTTTTTGTATCGTGATAAATATGGGATTCACCCATCTAGCAAGATTATGATGACGATCTTACGATCTGATCTTGAAAGTGAGTCAGAGGCAGTTCAAAAACAAATCAGGGATTATTTTGCAAGAATTTATGAGCAGGATATCCAGGATTCAGAGTATATTAAAGACACTGCACTAGAATTCTGCAAAAAGCAGAAGCTTAAGGAAGCGATGCTTAAGTCTGTAGAGCTTCTACAAAATTCATCTTTTGAAGAAATTGCAAGTACCATAAATGAAGCATTGCGACTTGGCTCAGACAATAATTTTGGTTATGATTACCTGAAGGATTTCGAAGAACGATTTCTTTTCAAGTCAAGAAACCCCATAGGGACTGGTTGGAAAGAAATGGATTCTATCTTCAAGGATGGATTGGGGAAGGGCGAGCTTGGAGTTGTAATCGCCCCCACCGGGGCTGGAAAGTCTATGGCACTTGTCCACATTGGAGCCCAAGCCGTAAAAGCAGGTAAAACAGTGGTATATTATACCTTAGAGCTTCAGGATACTGTGGTTGGAACAAGATTTGATAGTTGTATAACCGGGCTTCCTCTTAACGATCTTAGGCCGCTCAAGGAAGAAGTTTATGAAATGGTCAAGGATCTTCCTGGAAAATTGATTATTAAAGAATATCCAACACGTTCCGCTAGTACAAACACCCTGAAGACTCATATTGAAAAACTAAGAAATCGAGGAATCAATGTAGACATGGTGATTGTTGATTATGCAGATCTACTACGTCCAGTTAATATACGAAAGGAGCGTCGACATGAACTTGAAAATCTTTATGAAGACTTGAGAGGCATGGCGCAAGAATTTAAATTTTGTACTTGGACGGCTTCACAAACAAATCGATCTGGGTTAAACTCCGAAATTATCACGATGGAGTCAATCTCAGAGGCCTTTAATAAGTGTTTTGTTGCTGATTTTATTTTCTCTATCTCTCGTACAGTTCAAGACAAGGCAGTGAATGGTGGCAGAATGTTTATAGCAAAAAACAGAAATGGGCCAGATGGAATTGTGTTCCCCATATTTATGGATACATCAAATGTATGTATAAAGGTTCTACCACAGGCGACAGAAGACAATTTAAATAGTGCGATTGCTCCATCCTCGAAGGAACAATCGCAAGTTCTTTATGAAAAATATAAGAAGTTTAAGAAGGGATCAAATGTAAATGTATAGCGAAGAAGAGGTCAGAGCAAAGACCTTAGAATATTTCAATGGTGATGAACTGGCGACTAATGTATTCATTACCAAATACTGCTTAAAAGATAAGCAGGGTAATTTCACTGAACTAAGTCCTGACGACATGCATGTTCGTATGACAAAGGAATTTGCTCGTGTGGAAAAGAAGTTTGGAGGGCCTTCTGCTCTCTCGTATGATGATATTTATGAACTTTTAAAAGATTTCAACAAGGTGGTCCCGCAAGGATCTCCAATGATGGGGATTGGAAATAATCATGTTAACGTTTCTCTCTCAAATTGTGTTGTGGTGGACAGCCCAGCTGACAATGTTTCTTCCATCATGGATGCTGGTAAACACCTCGCCAATCTATTTAAACGGCGTTGTGGTGTTGGGCTTGACCTTAGCAATCTACGCCCACAAGACACTCCTGTCAATAACTCGGCTGGCACGACTACTGGCGCTTGGAGCTTTGCTGATTTCTATTCTTATGTATGTCGTATGATTGGGCAAAACGGTCGTCGTGGTGCCCTGATGATTAGCTTAGATGTACGCCACCCTGATGTCTTTGAATTCATCAAAATGAAGCATGATCTCACTAAAGTCACTGGGGCCAATGTATCGGTTCGTATTAGCGATGATTTTATGAAAGCAGTGATTGCTGATGATAACTATCACCTGCATTTCCCAGTGGGCGATTCTAACCCAACGTACACTACCATCGTAAGGGCGAAAGAAGTATGGGAGGCAATTGTTGAATCGGCTACGAAGACTGCCGAGCCTGGTATTCTTATGTGGGACAATATAGTAAAAAACCTACCCGCAGAATCATATGCAGCCCAAGGATTTAAAACTCTGACCACAAACCCTTGCGGCGAGATTCCACTATCGGCCTATGACAGCTGTCGATTGATTTCAGTTAACTTGAAGAACTTCGTGAAGCAACGATGGACAGAAGACGGTTATTTTGATTTCAATGAATTTGCCGAGGTTGTATGCAAGGCCATGCGCCTTTCTGATGATCTTGTAGAGCTTGAGGTGGAGAAACTACAGTCGATACTTCGCGCCGCTGACACAATGGATGAGCGCCAGCTATGGAGTAACCTACTGGAAGCCTGTACTAAAGGCCGTAGAACCGGATTGGGGACACACGGGCTTGCAGACGCCCTCGCTGGCATGGGGCTTGCTTATGATTCGCCCGAGGCTCTAGAGTTTATTGACCGTATCTATGAAACCTTAAAAGTCTCAGCTTACACTCAAAGTGTGGACCTGGCTCGCGAACGAGGCTCTTTCCCCATATTCGACTGGGAGACCGAGAAGAGTAACGGCTTTATTCAGTCACTACCTGAACATCTACAAAGTGCGATTAGAAAGTTTGGAAGAAGAAATATTTCTATTCTCACAAACGCCCCTACAGGCAGTGTCTCCATTATGTCTCAAACCAGCTCTGGACTGGAACCAGTGTTTCGCAACTGGTATACTAGGAGGCGCAAGCTTTCACACAATGAAACAGACCAGGCGGCAGATTTTATTGATGAACTTGGTGATCGCTGGAAAGAATTTAAGGTATTCCACCATAATGTGAGAGAATATCTACAACAATTTAAATTGGATGATGATCAAGTTCCACCTTTCTTCACTGAGAGTAACAAGATTGACTGGCAGCAGCGAGTAAAGATCCAGGCAGCCATTCAACGCCATATTGATCATTCAATTAGCTCTACAATTAATTTGCCCAAGGGGACGTCCCCAGATGTTGTCGCAGAACTTTATCTTGAAGGTTGGCGACAAGGACTAAAGGGGATTACAGTATATGTGGATGGATCCCGTTCGGGCGTTTTGGTTACCAATAGTGAGAGGAAAGAAGAGACTTTTCTACAACATAGTGCCCCAAAACGCCCAAAGGAGCTTCCTTGTGACATATATCATACAACGATTGTAGGAGAAAAATGGGTTATCCTAGTTGGTTTGTGGGACGGGAAGCCATATGAAGTTATGGGTGGCCACGCGAATCTTATTGAAATACCTCGTAAACATAAAAAAGGGATTATCGTAAAACATCCGCGTAAAACCAAAAATTCTATTTACGATTTGAAGTTTGGAGAGGGCGAAGACGAAGTTCTTGTAAAGGATGTTGTACGAGTCTTTGATAACCCAAACAACTCAGTGTTTACTAGGATGATCTCACTGTCACTGCGGCATGGAGCAAAAATTAATTATGTTGTTGAGCAAATTCAAAAAAATAGAGAGAGTGATATGTTTAGTTTCTCTAGATGTATTGCACGTATTCTCAAGAATTATATCCAAGATGGAGAGAGGGCTTCTGAGAAAACTTGCCCGTCGTGCAACTCGGAAGGGTTAATTTATGTTGAGGGGTGCGTAACTTGCACCAGCTGCGGTTTTGCAAAATGTGGTTAAGTTTTATTTAATTACTTGATACAATAACATGGGAGACAATTGTGAAGTTCAATCATCTATTGCCAAAAAACCTTGGAGAATCCAACTGTAGAAATACAGAGAAACTGCATCAATGGAGACCAGTCAGCGTTAGGGCGCTGCAGGGCAACTATATGAGTATTGTTTTTGTTTGTAAGAGATGTAAGGATCGGGCTGGAAACTTTATCTCTCATGAACAATACGAACTACATGCAGAGAACTTAGAAAGAGAGTGTGAATTATGATATTAGAACCACGAAATCGCCACATCCTTGTGTTGCCGATTGAGGAACAGGAAGATCAGGAAGAGCGAGCAGTCTTGCTTCCCGAAAGCTATCGAAAGCCGCAATCTCCGTATGCAGCTGTTTCTGTAGTTGTAGCCGCCCCCGATGTGTCGCAGCTTTTCATAGCTGGAGATACTCTTGTTGTAGAGAGATCAATGCTAAAAGAGATTCCTTTTGAAGGCTCAACCTATCATTTAGTGCTAGAGAATTATATTTTAGGCGTAGTTCAAAGAGAGGTCTAATGAAACAGAGTATTGAGCTTTTTGATGATGGCATTGGTCGTGTTGAGTATGTCCAACATATGGGACAAGACATTACAGTTGTCAACTCGGCAAGAGTTTCTTTCGGAAAACAAAAAAAAGAAGTAGACTATAAAGATAAGAAGCTAATTAAATATCTTATTGAGCATCGACACACTTCGACTCTGGAGCATAATAGTGTTACATTTCGTTTTTGTGTGCCTCTGTTTATTCGTAGTCAGCACCACCGTCATCGCACTTGGGCGTATAATGAAATATCCAGGCGATACACTGATGTCGACCTCAGATTTTATGAACCGGTGGCTTTTAGAACACAGCATAAGTCAAACAGACAGGCGTCAAATCCAGAAGAGCTAATTGATCCTGGTATTAGTCATGTTCATCCTGAAATGACACATCCCATAAAAACGCCAGCTTCAGGTCTGGTACGCGCTCATCACAAAGATGCTGTAGAGTTATTTGACAAGCTTATGGCTGCTGGCGTCTGTCGCGAACAGGCCCGAGGCGTCCTCCCACAAAATCTCTATACAGAATATTATGGAACTTGCAACTTAAACAACCTTTTAAAGTTTATTGACTTACGCACGCATGGCGGAGCACAGCATGAAATACAGCAGGTAGCCAAAGCGTGTTTAGAGATAGCTACTGAACTTTGGCCGATAACGGTGGGCGCATATAGAGAAATAAGACATGGAAAGAATTAGAGACCATGTATACGAATTTGATAAACTTGTAATAGGCGGCACATTGCCTGCATTTTTACATGGGTATTGTAATAGTCTACCAGTTTTATATATTGATAAAAACATCCCACTTAGATTTGAAGTTTCTAAAAATAAAGTATTTGATAACATAAGCAAGGTGGGGTTGTGGAATCGACTTGGGGCATTTCTTTCTCTAGCAGGTCTTCTACCATTTGCAAATAAAATTACTAGTTTAAGAATCTTAGAGGACAACTGCGCAGAAGCATATACAAATTCTAGAAAAATAAAGATATCCTTTAATAAGCTTTTAATATTTGACGAAGACAAAATACATGGATTGGCAGACCCAGTCTTTAAGGCAAAAAAGGAATACAAAGTTTATGATTGGCTGATTACTAGGGGAATGTCTAAGCATGAAACAGCCACACTTAAATCAGATGATAATTTTGTTAAGGAAGTAATTTTCTATCCTTCTGAAAGAAGGGGCACACGAAAATCAACTAGAGATATGGTAGCAGTATCATATATGACAGACGATCAAATAAGTGATCTAAACTACTCAGAAAACTTTGCTAGGCTGAAAGCCAAAAATATGATGAAAGAGGCTGGTCTAAGGGGTTATTCAAACGGATTTAGCAAAATAAAACAAGCAACTCAATATTATGCGATAGCGTTAGAACATGATCGTAGAGAAACAAAATTAATCGGTCGGGATATCTATAAAAATAGTGATACTATTCTTCATCATGTTTGCAACGAAGAAGAAATAGAAATTAAGTATGTAAGCTCGCAGTTAGAGACAATCAATAAACGATTATGTTAAAAAATGGACATCAGCACCCAAACTTATTTCATTTAGCCGGTATTGTGCCGGTAGCAGCACAAAGGATGGATTTTGGAATGGACTGGTCCGACTGTCTTATGCCACTGGCAAAGAATCTCACAGCGGTTGAAAATGCTGCATTGGAGTGTGCCTGGGCAGGCTGTGAGACCATATGGATAGTCTGCAATGATGATGTGTCACCCCTGATAAGGTATAGAATAGGTGACTATTTGATGGATCCTGTTTATTTTAATAGATTTGATGTTCATCCCAGCAATAATAAAAGAAGGATTCCTGTGTTTTACGTTCCCCTACATCATAGGGACAGACAAAGAAGAGATTGTTTGGCATGGAGTGTTGTACATGGGGCGGCAAGATGCTTTTCCGTTTGCTCCAGATTAAGCAGTCAATTATCACCTAGAAAATATTATGTATCGTTCCCGCATGGAGTATATAGAGCAGACTTCTTAAGAGGCCAGAGGAAAGCAGTATCATCAGTCAATCCATTCTTCTTGACACACCAGGGAGAGTCCATTAGAACAGGAGCGCAACTTGGTTTTACTTTTGATGCCGAAGATTGGAAAACATTTAGGGATATTCTGAAGCTTCGAAGAGAAGATCTAATTAAATCAGAACTATTAGAAAAAAAGAATGCTGCCTCTCATTTCACTCTTGACATGGTATTTAAAAACGGTATAGTTGAAAACACGGTGGAGGCCGAGGTTCCTTGGTATTATCCTATTGATTGTTGGGATAAATATTGCATGTTTTTAGGCTCAAAAGAGAGAAAAGAGCTTGCACACCCAGGGCCACATATACTAAAATATAGAGAATACAACCGGATTGGATACGAACCAGATGACTGACAGAGCAGAACCAGGAATCCCATTTGTTGGCCTGCACGCACATAGTGTTGCAGGCTCTATTTTTGATGGTCTGGGTTTTCCCAATGAACACATGGACTTTGCCTATGAAAATGGAATGGACGCACTGGCCTTGACAGACCATGGCAACATGAACGGCCTGTCACACCAGGTGCTTCACGCGAAAAAGATGATGGAAGAGGGAAAAGACTTCAAGCCTATCTTCGGCATGGAAGCCTATTTCATCCCTTCAATAAGCAAGTGGCGCGAAGAATATGAACGGGTGAAGGCTGAGAAAAAGACAAAAAAGAATGATGAGCAGGTCTCAGGCACAACAGTTGAAGACGAAGGAGCTTCAAAGCGCGCCGTTAAGAGTGTTCTAAACCGTCGTCGTCACCTAGTTTTGCTTGTACAGAATCAGAAGGGCCTTGAAAACCTATTTCAACTGGTTTCTAACAGCTATAAGCCAGAAAATTTCTATCGGTATCCTCGCGTCGATTACGAAATGCTGGAGACCTACTCAGAGGGAATTATTGCTGCATCTGCCTGCCTGGGTGGTGTGTACGCTGGAAACTATTGGGAGAATCGAGAGGAAGGAGATGAGGCTGTTCTTGGTGCTATGCGAGAAACAACTCGCAATATGGTTTCTATTTTTGGGGACCGTTGGTATGGGGAGCTTCAATGGAATAACATACCAGAACAGCACGAACTTAATGAATATGTTATCAAAATGCACGAAGAGTTTGATATTCCTTTGATCTCTACCGCCGATAGCCACTATCCAAATCGAGATGCGTGGAAGGATCGTGAACTCTATAAGCGCCTTGGGTGGCTTGGTAGAGGCCGCCCTGAGTGGGCCAACGACAGTGAGCTACCCATCAGCGTAGAAGAGGTCGGATACGAGCTATACCCCAAGAACGGCGATGAGATGTGGGATTCATATAAGAAATATTCAAGCCAAGTTGGTGTAGAATATGATGATGATATCGTTCGAAATTCTATGGTTGAAACATTCTTTATTGCACACTCTCGTATAGACACGTTTATGCCAGACACAACCGTTAGACTGCCAGATTTTGTTGTCCCGAAGGACGTTACAGAAGCGCAGGCCCTTCGGAAGATGTGTTTTGAGGGCTTGAGAAGTCTAGGAAAACAAGACAATGTTGAGTACACTGACCGTCTGAATATGGAGCTTAATGTAATTGATGATAGGGGATTTAGTAAATACTTTCTCACGATGAAAGCAATTGCAGATAGGGCAAACGAGATAATGCTTACCGGCCCAGGAAGAGGCTCAGCTGCAGGGTCCTTGGTGGCATATGCTCTCAATATTACACAAGTCGATCCATTGAAGTATGGTCTTCTGTTCTCTCGTTTTCTTCGGTCTGATGCTAAAGACTATCCTGACATTGATTACGATGTCGCCGAGCCTATGTTTCTAAAAGAGAAGCTAGTTGAAGCCTGGGGGGACACCACTGTTGTTCCAATTAGCAACTGGAACACGCTGCAACTACGAAGCCTCGTTAAAGATATTAGCAAGCTTTATGAAATACCCTTCACAGAGGTAAACAAAGTTACTGGCAAGATGCTCTCCGAGGCAACCCCCCTCGCAAAGAAAGATCATGGGATTACAGCCGGTGTCTATAACCCAACTTTTGAAGAGGTTAAGAGATATAGCAAGACACTTCAAGATTTTCTAACAAAATATCCCAAAGTGGCCAGTCATATTGATGTGTTGTACGGTCAAGTTAGAAGTTGCAGCAGGCATGCTGGTGGTGTTGTGATTGCTGACAATCTCGACAGGTATATGCCCCTAATTAACAGCAAGGGTGTTCGGCAGACACCCTGGTCTGAGGGGCAAAATGTAAGACACCTTGAACCAATGGGCTTTATTAAGTTTGATATTCTAGGTCTTTCAACACTTAGGATGATTGAGGGGGCTATTAGTCATATTCTCAAGCGACACAAGGGGGTTGAAGAGCCTACCTTTGACGATATTAAAGAGTTTTATAATGAACACTTGCACCCTGATACTATTGATTTGAACAACCAAAACGTGTATAAAAACATTTTCCACAAAGGAATGTGGGCAGGTGTCTTTCAGTTCACAGAGGAGGGAGCCCAAGACTTTTGCCAGAGAGCACAGCCGACTAGTATTATTGACCTAGCCGCAATTACTTCCATTTATAGGCCTGGCCCATTGAGCGCTGGAGTTGATAAGTCGTATGTTAAGGCAAAGGAAAACCCAAGAGATATTAGCTACATACACCCAATTGTGAAAGAACATACTAAAGAAACTTATGGGTTTCTAATCTTTCAAGAGCAGATTGCGATGCTTGCCCACAAGCTTGGTAAAGATGTGTCTCTCGACGAGGGAAATCTACTAAGAAAGGTGCTTACCAAGAAGGGGACTGGTAAAGGCGCAAGGGCCAAGAAGAAGATTTATGATAAGTTCATTGCTGGTTGCGAAGAAAAGGGTATTAAAACCCACCTGGCAACAGAGCTTTGGCAAACTTTTGAATACTTCTCTGGTTATGGCTTTAACAAGTCGCACGCGGTTTCTTACTGCTTCCTGTCTTATCAGTGTGCATGGCTTCTAAATTATTATCCTGCCGAGTGGGTCGCAGCCTTTCTGGATAAGGAGCCTGAGACAAGAAAGGAGAAGGCAATCAACATTGCCAAGAGTCTTCACTTTGAAATCGAAGGCCTTAATATTAATACATCTGGAAAGGTCTGGGAGATTTCAGGAGACGGAAAAACTTTGGTCCAGCCTCTATCCTCCTGTAAGGGAATTGGGGACGCCGCGATGGAGCAAATCATAGGAAATAGACCATACGAGGCGATCGAGGACTTTATCTTCAATGAGGATATTGTTTATTCAAAAGTAAACAAGAGGGTGCTTGATATCCTTATTCGATCCGGAACTCTCGATAAGCTAATTGATGACAGATTCACGGGAGCCAAACACTTCTGGTCTGCTGTGGCCGTTGACCGCCCACGTAATCAAAAGAAATTAGATGAAAACATCCAGACATATGCTCCAGAGGGAGATTTCAATGATGAAGAAAAAATTGAATATCTTGTAAGTTTAACTGGCGTTTTCCCTATGGAACGTGTTATAACTGGTGAGGTTCTTAGGAAACTACAAGAGCTTCGCATTCCTCCACTTGGAGAATACGACCCAGACCTTCTAATTTCGTGGTTTATTCCTCGCAAGATTATTCCAAAGAAAACTAAGAAGGGTAAGGATTATTGGATTGTTGAGTGTATTGATGACACAAGCACAACAACTAGAGTTAGGTGCTGGGGCGTTGACCCCAAGAGAGACAAGATACACTTGAACCACCCGTACATGGCCAAACTTGATTATAGTCCCGATTGGGGATTCTCAACAAGAGCGGTCGGTAGAACTTTTAAAATGCTAGGATAGAAAGGAACAACAATGGCAGCAAAAGATACAGGTAATAGAAGAGCAGGAAAGAACACGCGCCAAGGCGCTGGGTCTTTTACAAAG
>TARA_R110002074_G_scaffold107759_5_pt1 | contig 12897 bp, 18 predicted proteins | sample TARA_R110002074 | Tara Oceans TARA_R110002074 (sample SAMEA4397215) | marine metagenome | biome: Polar Biome; feature: [MIX] marine epipelagic wind mixed layer (ENVO:01000061); material: water (ENVO:00002006), including particulate matter (ENVO:01000060) such as... | depth 10-100 m
ATTAAGTGTGTCTATTGCTAAGTTACTATCGGCAATGATCGCTGAACTTCCTGTTAGAGTACCATTCACGTGGTCTAACATATCTGTGAAGTATTGACCTCCGATTATTGATATATTATTTGCGTCACCGTTTCCATCAACGCCACCTTCACCTATAAAGATTCTATCTCCTAAGTTATTCTGAGCGCCTGTTCCATAAGTATATGCTAATTCACCAAGTTTAAGTGTTGCCGGAGCGACTGTTGCCGAACTTCTTTTTATCTGTATTACTGTTGCCATATTGGTTCCTAAAATGTTCCGCCGTTAAATGTTAAAGTTCCTGTAGTAGTAACAATTTCGTTTCTTGTTACGAACTTACCATCGCTGGCTCTGTATTGCAATAATGCACCATCATCTAAAGAAGTAACATCAACATCACCTAATAATTTTAATGAAAGAGAACTGTTTTGAAGTGAAGTACCTGAAGGCAGGGTTACTGAAACTTTTTTTGGTCCGCTTCCAGTAGAAGCATTAATCCTTGCTGTAATACTTGCCATAAACCTCTCTCTTTGTTATATTTATAATACTTTTATTATGTAGTTACATTCGGTCTTACAGTAATTAGACCCTCAATTACTCTAGTTACCACGCCAGTAGAGGTTTGTGTAATCTCTACATCATAGACATATCTTTCAGCGTCTAAAGCTGCCGTTTGAGTTGCCGTCATTTCTAAAGCAACTACTCCCGAAGCAGCGTCTGTGGCAATTACTGAAGTCATAGATGTTCTTGTTCTTGTTGACGCATAACCTTTTGCCATTTTGGCTTGTGTCGTATAACCAGTTAGGTCAAATGCGTTGCCGTTTGCGTCTTTTACAGTTACATCTGAACTGAAATTAGCACCTTGATCTATTATTAAATTAGCTATTGCTGCCATTGTCTTCTATGTCTTTTATTGGTTGAATTTTCTCTTTTTCCATTAATTCCAAAATTTTCTTATTGTAATATTCTGTCAAAACTTGAATTTTTTCCAACTCAACTTGATGTCTTACTTTTGACGCCTCAATCTCTTGTCTAGCAACGATCTTATTTCGTAAGTCTATGCTAAAAGATAACTCGTCATATGTCTTTCCGTCTATTGTTAAAGCCATTATATACTCCTTTGTTATAATATATAGGTATATTTATACGACATAAATAAAGGTATATGATAAATGAAGTGATTTCTTACTTTCAAAAAGAAGATAAAAAACAAGATAATTTTAGTTGGAATGAATATACTTTAGAAGAATTAGGTCTTCCCCCAGCAGATCAAATACTAACAGGTGTTAAGAAGATAGAAAATATAGTAGGACTTACTAGTTGGAGAACTAAACATCAAACTCATCAAAAATATAAAGGTTTTGGTTTAACTTATAACCCTACATTTTTTGATAAATCTGAAAACAGATATGGTCAAGTTTGGGGATCACCATTACTAGATCAGTATTATGGTATAGATAAAGGTCAAGGCGATCACACACAATTAGAAAATACTTACTATGATACATTTGGTTTTAGAAAGATAGATGAAACAATACAAGAACATTTAGGATTCTTTTTAAATAAATTTAATTTTCATATATCTAGGAGTAGAGTTGCATATATTTTTGGATATGGAGATGAACCTAACGATAGAGGTTGGCATATAGATGAACCTACTTGTCAATTATTAAGAGTTAATATACCTTTACAAACTAGTGATGAATATGCTATAGAATGGAAAGATAAAATATATCAATTAGAAGTAGGTAAAGCATACTTATGGAATACAAGATTACCTCACAGACCTACTATAATAAAAAAAGTAGAAACAAAAGAACCTAGAATTAATATTGTAATAGGATTGACACCTTGGTTAGATTATGATATAATAACTGATAGTTATAAACCAAATAAATATTTTGGTAAACCTATAAGTGAAATTGTAAAAGAAAAATTATTTGTAATATGAAAAAACTCCAGTTGTATGGTAAACACACTACCTTTGATTATGAGGAAGATGTCTGGGAACTAACAGACTCAAACGACTACTTTAAAGATAAAAAAGTTGTGTTGTTTAATTTACCATCTATGTTAGATTTTGAAAACAATATAGAAGACTTTAGAAAACATAATATTGATGAGATTTATTGTGTATCATTAAAAACTTCTTTTCCATTTTCTAAAACTATTAAAATGATAATAGATGGCAATAATGATTTTACTAAACAAATAAATGATATTGTTGGAAAAGAACTAGTTAATTATTCTATGATTATTAATGATGGCATAATAGAAAAAGTTTTTGAAAAACCTAATAATTCTGCTGATACCGTATTACTATGGTTAGAAAAATGAAAAACATAAAAATTATAAAAACAGGCATTGATGTATCTTCTATACAAAAACAGTTAAATCAATGTCCTGAAGATTGGGGTAATACTAAAAAAAGTGATGTTCTACAATTAGTGGTAGGAGGAGTTTCTAATCCTAAAGAATTTATAGGTGATTCAGAAATCTATTTACCCACAGAAGCAATACAACAACATACAGAAATACAAAAATTTCTGTCGAATCATTTTAAAAGTATAGCTAGATGTGCCTTTTTAAAAACACCCATAGGTCAAAATACAGGTCACCATTACGATAGAGGTAAATACTATGTTAATAAAGATAGATACCATTTAAGTATATCAGGCACTTATTCATATACAGTATGGGACAATCCTTCTTATCCACCACTTAAAGAAAAAGATGGTATTAAAGAAACAATAGATGTAGAACCAGGCACACTTTTTTGGTTTAATAATAAAAAAAATCATATGGCAATTAATACCTCAAAAAAGGAACGCATTGCTTTTATATTTGATGTTCCTAGGGTATAAATAGTGTTATGGCAATAAGAGTAAAATTAGTAACTGTAAAACCAGATGAAAAAGTATTTTATGATTCTACGGATTCATTAAAAGAACTTCATAAAGAATTTATAGATAGTGGTAAATTATTTAATACTTCAGCAGTTTATGAGGGTAATACAAAAACATATATTGAAGACTTTGTTTCCGAAGCAGATCGTTCAGAATTTTTAGCAGATCCAAGAAAAATTGAAGACGGAAATTTTAGAAGAGCATATAATGAGTCTCACGGAATAACTTTAACTATTACACTTACTGAAGTTTAATTCAGTAAATAGATATGAGTATTTTTATTATAATATTATTAGGTTTTGTTTGGTATCAGATTATAGCAATCTTCGGACCTACAATTGGTCTACATAGATATTTTTCACATAAACAATTTAAAACAGTATCAAATACTTTTGAAACTATAAGTTTATTCTTATCTATGTTAGCAGGTGTTAAATCGCCACTAGGATGGATTGGTGCTCATAGGATGCACCACAAATATTCTGATACTAAAAACGATCCTCACTCTCCAACATACAAAGGTTTCTGGAATGTCTTTTTTAATAATTGGCACATAGATAGAATACCTAAAATTTATATAAAAGATGTACTAAAGAATCCTCGTATTGTTTTCTTTCATAGACACTGGAAAATTTTACATATATCATTTGCTGTTATAACTCTCTTAATAAGTTTAGAGTTGTTTTTAATATTAGTATTAATACCTTACATACTAGGGCAAATTGGATTTGGGTCATTTAATGCTTTAGGTCATAGAAATAATAAACCTGTTGAGAATATGTTTATTAATATACTAACAGCAGGCGAAGGTTGGCACGACAAACATCATAAAAATCCAAAGAAAATTTACCTTAATAAATATGATATATCAGGTTATATAATAGAAAGATATTTTACATAATGTTTAAAGTGATTGAAAAAAGACCACCACAATGGTTGTTAGATGATATACAAAAAAGTAACGATAAGTTAAAAGACAATTACACATTAAAAAATTTAAGACTACAAGATATGTTAACCTTTAACTTGGTGATGTATGAAGATGATATAGTAGCATTTAGTGGATTGCAAAATTGGTATGATGGCACAGCAAGAGTTAATAGCAGATATTATGTTACGCCTAAATATAGACAATATGCTTTAAGAGAAAAAAGAGTTAGGTATTTGTGGGAATATTTAGCACCTTTTCAAATTAAAGTTGCTGAAGAAATTGGATTTAAAAAGTTATTTTGGTCTACTGAACTATATAGAAGACGAGGTAAAACTATGGAGTTAACTATACAACAATCAAAAAAACATCTACCAAAAGGTTGGTATTTTAAAAGACTTGAAGGACTCCATCAAATTAAAAACGCAAAGCAGGAAGTATGTCTGATACTCAAATCATAGATAATATACACACTAAAGAACAATTTATGGAAGAATTGGCTAAGTATGGTAAAGTAGATACAGAAATTGATTTACCACAAATAACTAATAAAGAAACTTCCGAAGTTACTGAACAAATATGGCACCAAGACGGACTTCAAATAGAAAAACAACCTAAATGGCAGGCACTATGGTGTGAATACGCTGATGATAATTGTCCATCAACACAATACTTATCAACTCGTATTCCAGAAAATGTTGCTCTTAAATATATTGATTATGTTGAAGGTTATGATTTTAAAAATTCAATAGAAGAAGGTTCTTTTTTTAAGTTTGAAAAAGAATCACATAAAAGACTATACTTAAAAAGAACATATAAAGGTAAAAGAAAACTTATATTAAAAGATGATATTGGATATTATACAAGATGGTGTCCGTTATCAAGTGCTCCTGAAGATGAAATAAAGGAATTGAAAGACGCTGTATTTTCAAATCCTGTAGAAGAAATAGAATGGAAAACAGGAAGAATGGTTATGTCAAATAACTTAACTTGTTTACATAGAAGAACACCTAATAAGAATGTAACAGGAAAGAGATTATTATCCAGAGCATATGTCCACAAACTTTAATATAACTAGAGAAGAAATATTTACAAAATTAATATATGTAACCAATTTAGGTAATATTACACCTAAAGAAGAAATGCGTTTAGCAGAAACTATTGGCAAAGTAAAAAAACCTATAAACAAAAGACAAGAAGAATTAGCAAAAAAGTTTAATGTTGAGGCTGAAGGAGTTATGCACGTAACTAAAGGCGCATTGTTTGGACATAAAGAAACATTAGATTGGCACGCAAATAAACCTAGTGATAAAGATAGAGCATCCCTTGTTTGGATTTATGCAGCCAAAGGTAGTGAAGGTAGTATTACTAGTTGGATTAATAATAAAAAAGCTTATGAAGATTTACCTGAAAATATTAAAGAACAATGTAGTAAAATAAAATTTACTTGTGGATTTAAAAAAGGTGGTTATACAGACGACCCTACATTTTTTGAACATCACAATAAAGAATTAAGTTATGATTTAGTTTATACAAACAAATATGGTCAAGTAGGTTTGTTTTTTCCTTTCAATCAAATAATGGATGGAATACCTAAAGACTTATTTGAATATTTAAAAACACACATATTGCAAGACAAGTATAGATACGATCATCATTGGAAAGACGGAGATTTAGTTTTAAGTGAACAATGGTTAACAATACACAAAAGACACGCATTTGAAAGAATGGATAAACGCCTTATGCACAGGATAACCATAGAATAGCGTCATAGCATTGATTTTTTAACAACAATGTGATATAATAATGTATGATTAATATAGTATGTACAGGCAAACCAGGTGATGGACTATTACGATATAGTTATGAGCATTGTCTTTATCTAAATTCTCTTGGTATAGAAAGTAAAGTAGTTGTTATACCTAATCCAGATCACACAAATGAAGACTATATAAAATCAATTAAAGATCAATATAAGACTTACGAAAATATTATCTTCAATGATTATACACCTACTGCAAACGAGATTACTTTAGTCTTAGGTAGAAGTATGATAACTTTACCTTACCTAGATAAACACAAATATTCTAAAGATCAATTATTAACCTTACATTTACTATTCAGTAATAAAGTAATAGCAGTTTATTCAGAAAATCATCCTAAAGATTATCCTTTAGCATTAAAATATTTTAAAACTAAAAAAGTATATGACTTATGCGATTTTGATGTCTACCCTAATGGTGTGGGCATACAGTACGAAAAGATAATTAACTTTGGAGCATATAAACATATAAAAGATGAGATACAATATAAACATTTATTTTTAGGTACAAACGAAATATACTATAAAGAAATAGAAAAAGTAATACACAAGTATCCAGATCACGGTATTGTAACTTATAATAAGAAATGGATCAATCCTAAATTAAATAATCTCTTTGCACCTATTGAGAACATACTAGGTAAATTTGAAACATATGTCTATACAAAACCAAACTTTGATCCTGCACCTAGATTATTTGTAGAGTTTAAATGGTTAGGTAAGAATGTAGATTATGTAAGAGATAAGAATATTAAAGATGGTGGTATGGTATATTGGAACAGACCTTTACCTTCAAATAAGATTTATAAAAACAACATAAGTATATTAGTAAAGTTATATGAAAAAAATATTATTAGCAAGCGGTTGTAGTAATACAGACGAAAATTTTGAATCTGCCGTTCATCCTGAGATGATATGTGATTGGCCAAAATGGCCAGAGTTGCTAGCTAAAAAGTTAGATATGGATTATATTAATCTAGGTCAAAGTGGTGCTGGTAATGAGTACATCTATTCAACCTTATTAGAACAAATATTAAAGACCGAAGACAAATCTACAATTGGATTAGTTATGCCTGCGTGGTCACAATGTCAAAGGAAAGATTTTCAAACAGGTTATACAGGTACTTGGAAACAAAAAAGAATTGATGGTGATGGAGATGTTATGAGTTTTGTAAGAAAAGATTTAAGATATATGATAAGTTTACAATTTATATGTAAACACTTTAACATTCCTCTTAAAATGTTTCAGATGATTTCTTTATTTGATGGTTTTATAACAGGTTTAGCAAAAACAGATGCTGAGGTTTATAAAAATAGAAATAATCCTCTTTTTGAAAGAACATACAAATATGTTGCTAATAAAACTACAAAAGAAGATAGATTAAAATGTAATAAAATTATGATTGAATATGAACCTTATATAAATGTAAAAAACTTTATAGGTTGGCCTTGTATACCTAGAATAGGAGGATTTCATATAGAAGAAAAAACATTATGGTATGATGAAGAAGGAAACGGATTCAAAGAAAAATTAATAGTATCTAACCTAGATGTACATCCTAATGGAAAAGGACACGAAAAAATAGCGGAGTTTTTATATGGACAGTTATAAAAAAGAATATCTATTTAACAAACAAGAGTATCAACAAATATTTGATGGTGCTATGCAACAAGATCAGGAACAAAATGTTGAGTTCCTTGAAAAAAGTCTTATCGGTATAACAGGTAGAAAATATGCTGTTGCGTGTAGTAATGGAACAGACGCTTTACACTTTGCATTAATAAGTTTAAATCTTAAATCAGATGATGAAGTATTAACAACTAACTTCTCTTGGATATCAACTGCGTCTTGTATAACTATGGCAGGTGCAACACCTGTATTTTGTGATATTAACATATTAAACTATCATATGTCTTTAGATAGTATTAAAAGAATGTACTCGGATAAAACAAAGGCAATTGTATATCCACATCTATTTGGTAATATGTCTGATACAAAAGAGATAATAGATTTTTGTAAAGAAAAGAATATTGCATTTATAGAAGACGCTGCCCAATCTTTAGGGTCTAGTTTAAATGGTGTTCAAGCAGGATCAATAGGAGATGTTAGTACATTAAGTTTTAATGCAAATAAAGTTGTTGCTGGTATAGCAGGAGGTGGGGCAATCTTAACAGATGACAAAGACAAAGCAGTATTGTTTAGAAAGTTAAGAAGACACGGCAACAATGAAGTATTAGGATATAACTCAAAGATGTTATTTCTTAATGCTTGTTTTATTAATTTTAGATTAAAGAAATTAAAAGAATGGCAATCTAAAAGACAAGCAATAGCAAAACAATATGATGAGCAACTACAAGAATATGTAACTATACAACCTACTACTAATGGTCTAAATCACAACTACCACAAATATGTTATTAGATTACAAAATAAAGAAGTAAGAGATAGACTAAAAGAAAAACTTAATGCAAAAGTACATTATGACAAACCATTGTCTGAAAATATTATGTATCAAAATATAAAACATAAAAAAGATAGCACATTTATTAGTAAGATTGTGTGTGATAGTATATTGACATTACCTATACACGCATATATGAGTCCAGTAGAAGTAGATAAAGTTATTAATACTATTCTTATTTTTTTAGAGCAAGAAGATAATAAGTTTTTAGATAGTATGAAAAGACTAATAGGTGATGATATATTTGATAAGAGTTTAGTTAACGAAACTACGGAAGATATTTACGACTATATTGTAGAGAAGACTTATCAAACACCAGAGTATATAGAAGATGTATCTTTTAAAGACAAAAGAAAATTAAAGATTGCGTTCAATAAATTTTATGAAAACATTACAAGAAATACAAGATAATTATTTAGCAATAGATTTCTTTCTATCTATGTCCTGTAATAAGGACTGCCACTATTGTACAAGTTATACTTTAGAGATGAGAAATCTAACTGTTGATATGCAATTTTTAAAGAAGACATTAGAGTTCCTAAAAGATTATAAGATAAGAGTTAATCTGTTAGGTGGTGAGCCAGGTCTAATAAAGAATTTAGATGAAGTAATTGCTGAAATTAAGAAGTATCCTAACTTTGTAGTATCAGTATTATCTAATTCGTTTATAAGAAAAAGATACCCACACATATTAGAAGACAAGGATATATTGTATGTTGAACATAACATATTAGATTGGTACGAGGATGAAGTAAAGAAACTAGGTAACTTTGACTTTGTACCTGAAAATGATTTTAATAATTATAATGTAGTTGTAAAGACGCCAAATTATTATGCGTATAATCACAAGTATCCTGAGATAGTAAAAAAACTAGATCACAAGAATACTATGTGGAAAGCATTTAATGGTAGATCAAAAGAATTTACAGATGTTATACAGGCACCTGAAATAGATAGGAAGATGTGTGCCGCCTTTCCTATGGTACCTGTTATTGATTTTGAAAAGAAAGTTATAATACATTGTAGTAAGAAGTTTGCAAATAATACTGAACTATCCAGAATGTTTGAATTGTCAAAAGAAAATGTTGACAAGATGATGAACTTTGATTTATTTAAATATGAAAATTATTGTAAGACTTGTACTGAATGGGTACAACCTAAAGGTCATTTTCCTATGAGAAAATATGCAAAGTTATTAACAGAGTCAGAAAGATTACAAGATGATTTGGAACCAATAGATGACTAAAATATTTTCAGTAGCATTAAACTTACACGATCACAATACATATGATGGTGTGTGGCATAATCAAAGAGAAAGATTTACTAGATTTAAACACAATCTACCTTATCACGCTGAAGCGTATGCTCATCAATCAGATATATTAAACCCAGCAGATTATCGTTTAAATGATGAGTTTGTAAAGGAGTATTTTAAAAAGAAAGATGTTTTAGCATTTACTTACACTTACGGTGGTATTAGAATGTGTAAAGATATTATACCTAAAGATGTATTTGATTATGTGCCAAAGAAACTATGGGATCACTATTATAAAGACAATATGTATTATATAGACCATCATCAATCACACGCTACTTACGCCTTTCTTAATTCTGGTTATAAACAATCTGATATACTAGCAATAGATGGTATAGGATCAAAATATAGATGTGTATTTTTTGACAAAGATCAAAACTTAATAGACTTGTCAGATAAACTACCTATTGGTTGGTTATGGAATCATATGTCTAACTTGACAGGATTTGGTACACTAGGTGCAAGTAAACTTATGGGCAAAGTAGGATATGGTCAGTATAGTCAATATTACTATAATATATTTGAAACTATATTTGATGGACCTGTTACAGAAAAAAAACAAAAACATTTTAGATATATAAAATTAGATAGTGTAGAAGACTTAGCATTTACATTACAAAAATTTACAATAGATAAAATAAAACAATTTGTATATCCTTTGAAGTCTTGTGATAACTTATGTATTGCAGGTGGTGTTGCTTACAACGGATATATGAATGAAGAATTTACTAAACACTATAATAATGTATTTGTACCACCAGCAGTAGGTGATGAAGGTCAAGCATTAGGAACATATCAACACGCTGACTATGTATTGAATAACAATATACATATAACAGAAACATTTGCTGGTAAAGAATATGATTATACAGGAGATGAAAGAGTTAATTACAAAGAAGTAGCACAAGCAATTGCCGATGGCAAGACAGTAGGTTGGTTTCAAGGTAAATCAGAAAGTGGTAATCGTGCATTGGGTAATAGAAGTATATTAGCAGACCCTCGTAATCCTAATATAAAAGATACTATTAATCATACTATAAAGATGAGAGAAGACTTTAGACCATTTGCACCTGTTGTATTAGAAGAACACTATAAAGAATACTTTGATACAAATAGTCCTAGTCCTTATATGAGTAGAATATGTAAAGTTAAATCTGATAAAATACCTGGCGTAACTCATATAGATAATACTGCTAGAATACAAACAGTTAACAAAGAACAAAATAATAAACTATATGAATTAATAAGAGAGTTTTATCTTATCACAGGTATACCTATGTTATTAAATACAAGTTTTAACAAGCACGAACCTATTGTAGAAATACCTGAACACGCATTAAGAACATTTAAAAAAACAGCATTAGACTTGTTAGTTATAAATGATTGGATAATTAGAAAATGAATTACTTTGATACATTAGAAAAGAAAAGAAATCACGTTAAAACTTATAGTGATAGAGTAGTGGATAAAAAAATGATTGAGAGAGCATTATGGAAAGCGTGGAAAACTACACCAGGAAAAAACAATGCAATGGCATATCAAGCATTAGTATGGGGGCCTGATAAAAAATTAGAAAAAGAAGCTATACATAGTTTAGTTGTTAAAAATCATATACACGCTGAAGATAGAGCAGTAGAAAAAAAATTGATGAATAAAACACAAGAAGGTGTTCCTAATCCATATTATGAACATATAAAATTAAATCCATATTTAATTACAATACATAGTAGAATAGCATATCCAAATCTTTTTTATAAAAAACAAATTGAAAAAGGACATTTCTACGACCAGTCATATAATGTTGAAAAGATAATAGATTCAGTATCAGTTGAAGTAGGATTATTTGTAGGTAATTTAGGATATTATTTACTAGAAGAAGGATTAGATATATCTTACAATTCTTGTTTTAAAAGAGAAGTAAAAGATTGGCATAATGTAGGATTACATATGGTTGAACAAAGACCTATAACAATGATAAGTTGTGGTTATGCTAAAAGATATAGAAGACAAGATTTAATAGATAGAAAAAAAGAAAGTTGGGATATAAAACCTGAAATAGATGAGATAGTAAAATGGATATAGATTTACAATTATTTAAAAATGTGATGGCAGAATCCAGACACAATAAAGACCTTTTAGATTCATTTAGTCCTAATCAATTTAAATCTAAAGAAAGATTAATTAATCATATTAGAGATTTGTCAATTGTAGGAACTAATTCTGAAATTACAATACTAGGCGGTTGGTATGGCAGTATATTAATACCTGCTTTCAAAGAAGCAAAAAGAATTACACTAATAGATTTAGATAAAGAAGTTATTAGTATTGCAAAAAACAGATTGTTTAATCACTATAATAATGTTGACTTTATAACAAGTGATGTATTTCATAAAGATAGAAAAGGTAGAATACAAAACGCTAACTTAATAATTAATACTTCTTGCGAACATATGCCACCTATGAAAGAATTAGAGTTAGATACAAATGCTTATTTTGCTTATCAATCAAACAATATGTTAAGTATAGAAGGTCACATTAATTGTACATATGATTTAAATGATTTCAAAAGACAACTACCTGACAATGCAAAAGTTATGATTGAAGATGAAATAAAAGATGAAAGAGGAACTAGATTTTTATTGATTGGTAAATATGAGTAGAGTAATTTATAGTTTGTATGTTGATATACCTGAAGAAGAATTAGATATATTTGATAAAGATGTTTTAAAAAAACACGAAGTACCTAGAAATATTATTACTAAAAAACAATTTAAAGATAATTACTTTAAGTTATTAGCAAATAAAAGATGGTATGCTGAATCAATAGGCGTACCTTTTATGATGTTTGAGTATGATCTTCGGTATCAAAAATTTGCACTAGAAATTAAAAAACATTATCCATTTATTACAACTTATAATATAGTTAACTTTTATAAACTAAAATTGTTATGTGAGTTAGCACAAACTTATGATGAAATACTTTATTTAGATTTTGATGTTATATGTTTGACCAAAGATAACTTCTTTGACAATTGGAATTTAGATAAAGGTATTGCAGTATTTGACAATACTTACAAAGTTAATACCATAGAAACTATTACTAAACAAACTCAAACTATTAGAAGTCCTACAGCAAAGTATTATAATGCTCAGGCAATGTTAATAGATAAAAATTTAAGTCCTAATAACAAAGTTATTAACACAGGTATTATAGGTGCAAATAAAGAACACATAAACAAATTAAAATACTTTGATAACTTTAATAGTGATATTAATACAATGAAAAACTTAACAACAAACTATGATGTATTTCCTAAAAAGATTGTAGATTTTTTTGGTTATGACAATGAAACTTTGTTTAGTGTTAAACTAAACGAACACAATGTACCTGTACAATGGTTAGATAATGAATGGCATTACTTCTTTGATAGACAAGGATTTATACC
>TARA_R110002074_G_scaffold164643_3_pt1 | contig 12896 bp, 12 predicted proteins | sample TARA_R110002074 | Tara Oceans TARA_R110002074 (sample SAMEA4397215) | marine metagenome | biome: Polar Biome; feature: [MIX] marine epipelagic wind mixed layer (ENVO:01000061); material: water (ENVO:00002006), including particulate matter (ENVO:01000060) such as... | depth 10-100 m
GAAGACTATAAAAACACAAAGCATCTACATCTAAATAAGTGATGTTTTAAAATGAATTTATACATTTGTTTATCTTAATTTTATAATATGAAAATCTACAACAAATCTAGAGCAAAAGGTCATGTAGCAAACGAAAACAGGTATGATTCAATGACCTACAAACGCACTGGAAGAAGCGGTGTACTTTTACCTGCCATTTCTCTTGGTTTATGGCACAACTTTGGTTTTGTTGATGCTATTAAAAATGGAAGAGACATTTTAAGAACCGCTTTTGATTTAGGGATAACACATATAGATTTAGCCAATAATTACGGGCCTCCTCCTGGTTCTGCCGAAGAAAATTTTGGAACTATATTTAAACAAGACTTCAAACCTTACAGAGATGAATTGTTTATAGCTACAAAAGCAGGATATGTTATGTGGTCTGGACCTTATGGAGATTTTGGATCAAGAAAATATTTAATATCTAGTTTAGATCAAAGCTTAAAACGTATGGGATTAGATTATGTTGATATTTTCTATCATCACAGACCAGACCCAGATACACCTCTAGAGGAGACTATGGGCGCATTGGCAGATATTGTACGTCAAGGAAAAGCCTTATATGTTGGTATTTCAAATTACGGTTCTGAGGATACTCAAAAGGCTGCTAAACTATTAAAAGAATTAAATGTTCCTTTTATTTTGCATCAAGCCAGATATTCCATGTTTGATCGTTGGGTTGAAGATGGTCTTTTAGATACTTTAGAAAACAATGGTTTGGGATGTATAGCGTTTTCACCATTAGCACAAGGCATGCTTACCGATAAATATTTAAAGGGTATTCCTAAAAACTCTAGAGCGGGAAATGATTCAATTTTTTTGAATGCTGAAACTGTTCAATCTAACATTGAAAAAATACATAGCTTAAATACTATGGCTCAAAGACGTGGGCAAAAGCTATCTCAAATGGCTATTTCATGGATATTAAGACAACCACAAGTAGCATCAGTATTAGTTGGAGCAAGTTCTTCTAATCAATTAAAAGAAAACGTAAAAGCTTTGGATTGTTTAGATTTTTCTGAAGATGAACTGAAGTTTATTGATGGGATAATTTCTTAAAAAACTACTCTTTAACAACAATAATAGTAGCCTTAACACCCGTGGCTAGATTCCAACGGTTTTGAGATATAACTATTCCAGAATCATCGATAACTTTAAATTCTGCGGTGTTGGGACCAGATTCTCCTTGGTTTAATGCTAAAAAGTCAATTTTATTAAACCCTTTTTTAAGATCTAACTTAAAGCCCTTAAAACCTCCAGTAAGAAAAACTCTTGCATGTGTAATATCATCATTCACTCTTACTTGTATAATATCACCATCAGTATAACCATGGTCTCTATAAACAACGTTCACAAATTTTGAAGTGGTTTTAAAATCACCAAAATACTGATCTGTTGTACTCCCATTTCTCAAAGCCACCTCTTTTTCGCTAAGCTTCAAGTTCTCCAAATTTTTATTTATTTGCTTCATATAAAGTTCTCCCGGGTTTCCAAACTCTTCTTTTGGAAACATAGATAATTCTTTTTTAGGCAACTCAAGTGAAGGAGCTGCTTTTGGTCTATTTATTCCAAAAGCGTTGTTTTCTTTTATGGGTTTTGATGGCGTTAACGGAGTAATATCAGCTGAATCCTTTTTGCTTTCAACAGCGGGAATAGAAATAGATTTCTTTTTACTATCTATTTGTGAGTAAATAGATAACGTTAGGAACATAAAAAAAAGAAATAATATATAAGATTTCATTAAGCTTATCTAAAAAATATAATTTTGTTCTTAGTGGTATTTATTCTTCAAAGATATTTCTTTCCTAGAAATACAACCATGTTAAACTGATTATTTAATATCTGTTTAACAATAACCGTTCCTAAAACATACAATCAATACTCTTTTCTATGTCACTCCTACCTTAAATTGTTAAAATTTGTTAATTTATTACTTTGTTATACATAGTACTGTAACAAAATTTATTTATAGTCGTCTATCTAGTATAATCAAATAAAAACAATATATAATTATTCATTAATCAAAATCAAAAATTATGAGAACTTTAAACAACAATCAATTATCAGGAACTTTAAACGGAACCAAAAGTAACCAATGGAACACTAAAAGACGTCACAGATAAGTAACGTCTTTTAGGCTCCAAATCTTTCATCAATCTTTTTTAATCAATCAAAAAAATGAAATCAATCATCAAAATATCTAGACATCTAAATAACATTACTCAAGAAAATTTATTGATTAGCAAACGCATCATAGATTTTCGAACTTCAAACACAGGACTTTGGAAAGGCACTAAGCGATACGCTCACTAATCTGATATGCTTATAATTACGGTACTGTTTTTGTGAAAGATAATTCATATTAACATACAACCCATATCATATATTAGATAATCTATTACATATTAAAACTACTTCAAAATATATCGCTACACTACTTTTTTAAGTTTAAACGTAGCGATGCTATGATGAAACTTATAAAAAGTCATATTTTATTGAAGTTTTAATCTTCATAACGGCTCTCTAAGACATAATATGGCTTAAAAACTATAATTATGAGACACTCAAAATTAGTACCCGAAGTAAATGCGGGGTCTATGGCAGACATCGCATTTTTATTACTCATTTTCTTTTTAGTAACCGCCACAATTTCTTCAGACCAAGGCATTAACAGATTGCTTCCCAGAGCATGTCCTCTAGGAATGGATTGTTCTAACGATGTGAATGAGCGTAACATTTTGCGAATCGTGATTAACAACAATGATGAAATTATGATAGAAGATGAAATCATTCCTCTTGAAAACCTTAAAAACATTGCTAAGACCTTTTTAGACAACAATGGAGACAGTAGTTGTGGATATTGTTTAGGTGCAAAAGATGCTAAATCATCTGACAATCCTATAGAAGCGGTAGTGTCATTACAAAATGGAAAACAAACTACTTACAAAACCTTTATCGCTGTTCAAAATGAATTAACGAAAGCGTATTATGAATTACGACAAGCCTATAGTTTAAAAGTATTGCATAAACCTACAGATAAGTTAACAAAAGAAGAAATGAAGGTTATAAAAGAGGCCTATCCGTTTATCCTTTCGGAAGCTGAAACGAAGTAAATTATTTGGATTATTTTGGTATTACAACGGCAACCTTAGTAGCTCAATAATCTTTTAGAATACCGTATTCAATGCGCAGGCGTTTTCTGCCCCATTGTTTTGCAGCTTTTACATCCATACCCATGTAAATATCAATTCGGGATTTCCATCTATAATGCATTTTATCTTTAACTAAATATATCCCTTCAAGACCTTCAATCTTAACAGGGGTATTATGTTTTAATCCAAGTTTCAACAAATCTCTAGAAACAGCAATATATTTTAAACCAGGTTTTAAACTATCACCAAATGCTGTGATATGTGGATTTGAATTGGTTTGGTTTGCTAAGGAATTATACGCAGTAGCCGTAACATTAAGAGCGTTCCATTTATATAACTCTTTAGGTTTTTCTTTGCAACTAAAACCAAACAATAGTATTATAAATATAATTAAACGCATAGATTAAATATACGAATATTACTCCAATCAATTATTTAAGCGTATTTTGCCTCATCACAAGATTAATCACTTTATACAAAATAAATGAAACATTATATTTTTATTTTTTGCATTTTATTATCTTTTTCTTCTTGTAAAAATGAATCCAGATCAACTGAAAACGCAATGAAAATTAACGATTCTATATCACTTATTGAACGCGCAAAAACAATTCACGACCGTGTAATTACTTTAGATACACATTGCGATATTAATATTAATAATTTTACAGATTCTATAAATTATACACAGGATTTAGATACTCAAATAACATTACCAAAAATGAAATCTGGCGGATTAGACGTGGCTTGGTTTATTGTTTATACTGGGCAAGATTCGCTAACAGATGAAGGCTATAAAAAAGCCTACAAGAACGCCATATCCAAGTTTGATGCTATTCATAAATTAGTCACAGAAATAGCACCAAATGATATTGAATTGGCTACAACATCTGAAGACGTAAAACGTATTGCCAAATCTGGAAAAAAAGTGGCTATGATTGGTATTGAAAATGGATATCCTGTTGGGCTAGATATTAAAAATGTTGAAAAATTTTATAATCTCGGTGCACGTTATATGTCGTTAGCTCACAACGGTCATAGCCAATTATCTGACAGTAATACTGGTGAAGCAGATGATATTTGGTTACACGATGGTTTAAGTGATTTCGGAAAAGAAGTTATTAAAGAAATGAATCGCTTGGGGATGATGATTGATGTGTCTCATCCATCAAAAGAAGCCATGAAACAAATGATTACATTGAGTAAAGCGCCCATTATAGCATCACACTCCTCGGCCAGAGCCTTATGCGATCATAGTAGAAATTTGGATGATGAACAATTAGAATTGATTAAAGAAAATGGAGGTGTTGTTCAAACTGTTGCTTTTCAAGCGTATTTAAATACTGAAAAATATGAAGCGAGAAATAAAAAATTACGTTCTATTAGAATTAAAATAGCCGATTCTTTAGGGGCTAAATGGTATGATACCAAGGAACGACTGTTGCTAAGTAATGAGGAAAAAGAAAAATTTTATAGTGTTAGAGGAAAAATAAAGAAGCTTGCCGATATGGAAGCAAGTAAATTGGATGATATTCCTCCTATGGTTAATGTTTCAGATTTTGTAAATCATATTGATTATTTAGTCCAAAAAATAGGTATTGAACATGTTGGGATAAGTAGTGATTTTGATGGTGGTGGTGGTATTGGAGGCTGGAGTGATGCTTCGGAGACTTTTAACGTCACTTTAGAGCTTGTAAAACGAGGCTATACAGAAGATGAGATAGACATGTTATGGAGTGGTAATTTACTTCGTGTTTTGGATGAAGTCGATGCTGTAGCACAAACTTTGAATTAATACGCCAACAATTCTTTTAAAGCGGTTTTAAATTTATTTTTTGGAAGATATTGTTGCTCTAATTGGCTTGTAAAAGGAATTGGTGTTTCCATACTTGCAACACGCTTAACCGGCGCATCTAAATATTTAAAACAATGTTCCATAATTCCAGCTGAAATATCACTGGAAATACTGCCAAATAAAGAATCTTCCTGAAGAATAATAGCTTTTCCAGTTTTTATAACGGACTCATAAATAGTTTCAACATCTAATGGCTGAAGCGTTCTCAAATCAATCATATCCGCTGAGACTTCAGGGTTATTATCTAGCGTCTCTAAAGCCCAATGTACCGCAGCCCCATAGGATATAATAGTTATCTCATTACCTGTTCTTAAAAGTGATGCTTTCCCAAAAGGTAATGTGTAATAATCCATAGGAATATCTTGACGCATGCTTCTGTATAAGCCTTTATGCTCAAAGAATAATACAGGATTTGGATCATTAATTGCAGTGTTTAATAAGCCTTTAGCATCATACGGAAACGCTGGATAAACCACTTTTAGTCCTGGGGTTTTAGTAAACCAAGCTTCATTAGTTTGCGAGTGAAACGGACCAGCTGCCATACCTCCACCACAAGGCATTCTTATAACAACATCAGCATTTTGGTTCCATCTATAATAGGACTTAGCCAAATAATTTACAACAGGATTAAAACCAGAACTTACAAAATCTGCGAATTGCATTTCAACAACACTTTTAATTCCTGCTATGGATAATCCCATGGCTGCTTCAACAATAGCAGATTCACAAATGGGTGTGTTTCTCACTCTATCCTTTCCAAATTGTTCTACAAAACCATCAGTAATTTTAAATGCTCCTCCATATTCAGCGATATCTTGTCCCATAATGACCAAATCAGAATGTTTCTCCATACTCTGTTTTAAACCATTTGAAATGGCATCAATAAAACGAACTTCTTCTAAATTTGAATTATTTATAACGTCTTGATATTCAATTGTTTTATATACATCATTTAATTCTTCCGTTTCATTAGGAATAATATCATCTTCATTAAAAGCAACCTCTAAATGTTCATTAATTTCGTGCACAATAGAGGCTTTAATTGAGACTTCATCTTCTTCAGTCAGAATATTATTCTCCATTAAAAATGCCTGAAAATTCATTAAGGGATCTTTAGCCGCCCAAGTATCCATCAATTCTTGCGGTACATATTTAGTGCCACTAGCCTCTTCATGCCCGCGCATTCTAAAGGTTTTAAATTCAAGTAAAATAGGCCTAGGATTTTTTCGAATATCGTCAGCTAACTGGCTAACCGTAGTATACACTTCAATAATATTATTTCCATCAATAATATGAGATTCCATACCATAACCTAAACCTTTATCTACAATGTCTTTGCAGTTATATTGTTCATTTGTAGGCGTTGATAAACCGTAACCATTATTTTCAACACAAAACAAAACTGGTAGTTTCCATACCGATGCTACATTTAAAGCTTCATGAAAATCGCCTTCGCTAGTTGCTCCTTCACCTGTAAAAACAGCAGTAACTTGGTTTTTATTTTTCAATTTTGAAGCTAAAGCTATACCATCAGCAACACCTAACTGAGGACCTAAATGCGAAATCATGCCCACAATTTTATATTGCTGTGTTCCAAAATGAAATGATCTATCTCTACCTTTAGTAAATCCAGATGCTTTGCCTTGCCATTGCCCAAACAACCTATACAAAGGAATATGTCTGGTTGTAAAAACACCCAAATTTCTGTGCATTGGCAAAATGTATTCATCATCATTCATAGCCATGGTAACACCAACTGAGATAGCCTCTTGACCAATACCAGAAAACCATTTACTTATTTTTCCTTGCCTCAGTAAAATAAGCATCTTCTCCTCTATCAATCTGGGTTTCAGCATATTTCTATATAATGACAGAAGCGTTTCTGATTCTAATCCTTTACTGATGTAATTTATGTTAGATGAAGTTTTTGTTACTTTCATAAAAAATGGCGTATTTCATTATCAAATATACTATAATTAGTATTTATTAATCAAAAAAAATGCACATAACTCAGTATAAATAACTTTGAATGTTTTTGTACATTTGTGTTATACTCATTGAACTTATTTAAAGTTTTTTGGTTGAAGCGAAAAATTGAAATTTTATTTCAAAATGAAAACTTTTTTAAAACTACATAGCATCGTTACGGAGTAAGAAAAAGATAAAATATTGGAATAAAAGGACATTTTGCAGCCAATTGAAAAGCTTTAAATAAGTTCACTATAAAATCAACCTTATGAATACCATACCAAGTGTTAATTTAAAAGACTTTCTTTCTGAAGATCCTGTTAGAAAACAAAACTTCGTAAATGCTATTGGAAAAGCTTATGAAGAGATTGGTTTTGTGGCACTTAAAGGCCATTTTTTAGATGACACTTTAGTTGATAACCTATACAAAGAGGTTAAAAACTTTTTTAGTTTGCCAACAGAAACTAAACGGAAATATGAAATTCCTGGAATTGGAGGACAAAGAGGTTATGTCTCTTTTGGAAAAGAAAGCGCAAAAGGTAAAAAAGAAGGTGATTTAAAAGAGTTCTGGCATTTTGGCCAATATGTTGATGATAATGATAAACTTAAAGCAGAATATCCTGATAATGTCAATGTAAAAGAACTTTCAGAGTTTAATAAAACCGGGAAAGAAACCTATAAGATGCTTGAAAAAACGGCTAAGTATGTATTGCGTGCTTTGGCGTTACATTTAGGTTTAAAAGAAACCTATTTTGATGAATATATTTATAATGGAAACTCCATTTTAAGACCAATACACTACCCGCCTATTACCCAAGAACCTAAAGAAGCTGTTAGAGCTGCAGCTCATGGCGATATTAACTTAATTACCCTTTTAATGGGCGCTCAAGGAAGAGGCTTGCAAGTACAAAACCATAAAGGCGAATGGATTGATGCCATTGCTGAAGCTGATGAATTAATGATTAATGTTGGAGATATGCTTTCTAGACACACCAATAATAAATTAAAATCGACCATACACCGAGTAATAAATCCGCCTAAAGAACTTTGGGGAACATCTCGTTATTCTATACCATTTTTCATGCACCCTATAAGTGATATGAAATTAGATGTTTTGGAAGGTTGTATTGATGAAAATAATACAAAAGCCTTTGATGATATTACTGCAGGTGAATTTTTAAATGAACGTTTAATAGAATTAGGATTGAAGAAATAAAAAGTTTGCAGTCCACAGTTGGCAGTAGGCAGTTTGCTTACTCTTGCGATTTTGACCGCACACTGAAGACTGAAAACTGCACACTAAAAAAATGGATTTACAAGACCAACTTAAAAATTTATTTCCAGATTATGTTGAAGAAGAAGCCACTTCTGATATAAATGAATCATCTGGAATTTGGATGCAAGATGATCCTATAATTTGTAAATACGAAAAGCGTAAAGGAAAACCTATCACTATTCTCGAAGGATATACCGGCGCAACAAAAGATTTTAAAATATTAGCCAAAGAAATTAAAACAAAACTTAGTGTTGGCGGTAGTTTCAAGGATGATAAAATTATAATTCAAGGTGATTATCGTGATAAAATAATGCAACTATTAAAAGACAAAGGGTTTAATGTAAAACGCGTAGGCGGATAAATTTATGAGCAAACAACCACTGCATATTACTAACGGAAGTAATTTGACTAACGCACTTAATGAATTGGATATTCAAGGTGTAAAATTGACTTGGCAAGAATTATTATGTGAAGGTCCTACAACTGAAAAAGTTGGTTCTGAATTATTTTTAGAAACTAGAAAATCATTTTTCACGCAATTTTATAATGTTGATTTAGATCTTGAATTAATTAAAAGTGAATTGGATAAATTAAAGCATCCAGAGAATTATTCTGAAATTGTGCTATGGTTTGAATATGATTTATTTTGCCATATTAATATGGTTGCAGTAATAAGTCTTATTCAACAGCTAAAAATAGAACTTCCTATTTACTTGGTTTGTAGTGGTAGAATTGAAGGCAGTAAAAACTTGATGGGTTTATCTGAGTTATCAACAGAACAATTACTAAATCATTATAAAAATAAGGTGTTGCTTAATGCAGATGATATAGATATGGCAACAACAATTTGGGGTATTTATTGCGGCGTAAATCATAATTTACTAAAACCTTTTATAGTTAAAAGTTCATCCTTTGAATATTTGAGTAATTGTTTAAAAGCACATTTAAAACGGTTCCCTGATTCGATTGATGGTTTAAATACTCTAGAAAAAAACATTCTTGAAATCATTAATAAATATAAAATTACATCTAAAAATCATTTACTAGGTTACGCTCTAAATTATCAAGGTTTTTATGGTTACGGCGACCTACAGTTATCGAAAATTATAGATCAATTAGAAGTGTTCTATACTGTAACAGCTGATAAAATAGAACTTAATAGAACTGGACACGAAGCATTGCTTGGTCAGCGAAATTTTTCTTTAGAAATCGATAATAATATGATATTTGGAGGCGTTGCTAAGCATGACTTCCAATTTAGTAAACAATTAAATAAATTAGTTAAAACAGTATTAAATGCACATTAAAGAATCTGAACTTATTTTAAATCCAGATGGTAGCATCTATCATTTAAATTTAAAGCCCGAGAATATTTCAAACACCATCATTTTTGTAGGTGATCAAGATCGTGTAGAAAAAGTAACATCACATTTCGACTCTATTGAATTTGAAACTCAAAAGCGTGAATTTAAAACCCAAACTGGGCATTACAAAGGCAAGCGTATTACTGTGATTTCTACAGGCATAGGCCCTGATAATATTGATATTGTACTTAATGAATTAGATGCGCTTGTTAATATTGATTTTACAACAAGGCAAATAAAAGAAAAACTCACAAGTCTTGATATTATAAGAATTGGTACTTCTGGCGCTTTACAAGACCATATTCCTGTAGATTCCTTTCTGTTAAGTACTCATGGTCTTGATATTAATGGGATGCTACATTCTTATAAAATTGATACCATTAGAAATTCGGATATTGAAGAAGCCTTTGTACAACAAACCAATTGGCATCCCAACAAAGCAAACCCAATAGTTATAGAAGGCAGTCATAAATTAGAAAAAAAATTTGAAAGTGATAAGATGCACAAAGGGTTAACAGCAACTGCTGGTGGTTTTTATGGGCCACAAGGTCGCGTTCTTAGATTAGCCATTCAGGATGCAGAATTAAATTCTAAAATGGATGATTTTAATTTCAACGGCGTTAAAATCGCAAATTTTGAAATGGAAACTTCTGCCATTTATGGTCTAGCAAAATTAATGGGTCATGAGGCTATGTCCTTAAATGCCATTATAGCCAATAGAGTTTTAGGTACTTTTAGCAAAAGCTCAAGTACCGTTATTCAAAACTTAATTACCTACACACTAAACAAGATTACAGAATAAACCGATTGATTTAATGAAGAAAGTAAATATTGGCGGTGTGCCAGAACATTTCAATTTAGCTTGGTACTTAACATTAAAAAATGGCGAATACAAAAAAGAAAATATCAATTTACGGTGGCATGATTATTACGGTGGTACTGGAGCTATGTGTAAAGCACTGCGCAATGGTGATATTGATATTGCTGTTATATTAACCGAAGGCATCATTAAAGATATTATAGATGGAAACCCAAGTAAAATTGTTCAAACCTTTGTACAAACACCGCTTATTTGGGGTGTTCATGTGGCAAATCATTCAGACTATAAAACGGTTGAAGACTTAAAAGGCACTAAAGCTGCTATAAGCAGATATGGTTCTGGATCACATTTAATGGCATATATAAACGCTGAAAACAACAATTGGAATTTAGAAAAAGATTTAGATTTTGAAGTCATTAAAAATTTGGATGGCGCTGTTGAGGGTTTAACAGAAGGCATAGCTGATTATTTTTTATGGGAAAAATTCACTACAAAGCCTTTAGTTGATAATGGTACGTTTAGACGCATTGACAATTGCCCTTCTCCATGGCCATGTTTTGTTATCGCAGTTAGAGAAGAGTTTATAAAATCTAATAAAAAAGATTTAAAAACCATTTTAGATATTATCAATAACACAACTTCAGATTTTAAAAACATACCGAGTATTGATAAAACAATTGCAAATCGTTACGAGCAACAGCTTGAAGATGTGCAAGAATGGTTGAATATTACAGAGTGGTCTCAAGAATTAATTGATAAAAAAACCGTTATGAATATTCAAAAGGAACTTTTTGCCTTGAATATTATCCCTGAGATTGTTGATTATAAAAAATTAACGCATAAGCTATAACCCATTTTGCATGCGTTGAAATGTTAATAATTTATCAAAATAAATTGGAGCATTATTGCAATTCCTTATTTTTGAAGCTTAAACAAATAAAAAAAATGAAAAAATTACTTTTTATTGCTTTTGCAATAGCTTTAATTGGATGTAAAAAAGAAGTAAAACCTGATTATGCCATTATTTCTGGTAAAATAACCAATAAGCATGTTGGAGATTTAACTATTAACAGTGAGGATAGATTATTTAAAGAAACACTTGCTGTTACAGCAGATGGAACTTTTTCTGATACGCTAAGTACAGATATCAATTCTTATGTCCTTTTTGATGGAACAAACCCTATATTCCTTAATATCGAATCTGGCAATAATTTAAATATAACTTATGATGCTAGTGATTTTGATAACACTATTGCTATATCAGGAGTTGGTTCTGAAATAAACAATTATCTGGTTGCTAAAAGAAAAGGAGAAATAGAACTCTCTAAAAAGAATCAAGAAATATTCTCATTAGAAGAAGATAAATATTTAGAACGTATGATAGCGTTTAAAAATTCTCAAGAAGAACTATTGAATAATGCTGAAGGTTTACCGCGTGAGTTTATTACCAAAGAGAAGAAGAACTTACACTATGGCTACTTAAGCAAATTAAACAACTTTGAAAATGCTCATAAGTATTTCACTAAGAATGAGGATTTTAAAATTTCAGATGACTTTTTAGAAGAAGCTAAAAGTCTAGATTATTCTAATATTGAAGACTTTGTTTTTTCTAGTAATTACAAAGGTTTAGTATCAGATTATTATGGTGATAAAGCACATGAATTGAGTGAAAAAGATTCTATAGCTTATGATATGGCTTTCCTTAAAACAGCAAGTGCTATTGAAAACGAAACTATAAAAAACACATTGTTGTTTGATTACGCAAATTACAATATATCTTATTCCAAAGATATTGATGCTTTTTATAATGTTTTCACTAAAAACTCTACGAACGAGAAAAACAACTCAATAATTACTGAAATGTATGACAAACTAATGGGGTTAGCAGTAGGAAGACCATCACCTAAATTTGTTGGTTATGAAAATTATGCGGGTGGTAAAACATCTCTTGACGATTTAAAAGGGAAGTATGTTTATATTGATGTTTGGGCCACTTGGTGTGGACCATGTAAGCAACAAATTCCATTTTTAAAAGAAGTAGAAAAAAAGTATCACGGGAAAAATATTCAATTTGTAAGCATTTCAATTGACAAAGCTAGCGACCATGAAAAATGGAAAGCCATGGTAAATGAAAAAGAATTAGGTGGCATACAATTATTTGCAGATAATGATTGGAATTCTGCTTTTGTAAAAGAGTATCAAATTCAAGGCATCCCAAGATTTCTATTAATTGACGCTGAAGGAAACATTGTAGATTCAAACGCACCTAGACCTTCAAGTCCAAAGCTTATTGAGTTATTTACTAAATTAAATATTTAATCTAAATAATTCCCCGATGGTTCTACCTCAGGGTTTCTGAATTCACCTCCCCTTGGAGGAGGTCGCAATTGCCTTTTCGCAATTCCGGGTGGGGCAAAAT
>TARA_R110002074_G_scaffold401493_1_pt1 | contig 12887 bp, 10 predicted proteins | sample TARA_R110002074 | Tara Oceans TARA_R110002074 (sample SAMEA4397215) | marine metagenome | biome: Polar Biome; feature: [MIX] marine epipelagic wind mixed layer (ENVO:01000061); material: water (ENVO:00002006), including particulate matter (ENVO:01000060) such as... | depth 10-100 m
AAAAAACGGCACCACCACTATTGAAGTAAAAAGTGGTTATGGTCTTTCTGTAGATGAAGAACTAAAAATGCTTAGGGCCATTAAAGAGGCTAATAATACTGCATTACCAGATTTAATACCCACATGCCTAGCTGCGCATATGCTTCCCAAAGATTTTCAAGGAACAGAAACTGAATATCTATCAGAAATAGCAGACCGTTTATTTCCGATACTTAAGTCAGAAAAATTGGCCAACCGTATTGATGCATTTATAGAAGAAAGTGCATTTTCAGCCCAAGACATTAAAGATTATTTTAATACAGCAAGGGCTATGCAGTTCGATATTACCGTTCATGCCGACCAATTTACCCCAATTGGCAGTAAAGTAGCTGTGGATTATAAAGCACTAAGTGCTGACCATTTAGAGGCCAGCACCGAAAAGGAAATTTCGATACTTGCCAATAGCGATACCATTGCCGTTGCTTTACCAGGAGCTTCTATCGGGTTAGGATGTGATTTCACTCCTGCTCGTAAATTATTAGATGCTGGTGCGGCTTTAGCCATAGCGAGCGACCACAACCCTGGTTCTGCTCCCATGGGCGATTTACTTACTCAAGCCAGTATTTTGGGTACGTTTCAAAAATTGACAAATGCTGAGATACTTGCAGGAATTACTTTTAGAGCTGCAGCAGCCTTAAAATTAGAAGATCGTGGAAAACTAGAGGCAGGATATCTAGCAGATTTTGCAGTATTTCACAGTAATAATTACCAAGATATACTCTACAATCAAGGCAACTTAAAGCCTTGCATGGTTTGGAAAGATGGAAAGCTAGTCTATGATAAGCATAATTAGGTTTTAGGATAAATAAAATATAGTAAGATGGACTTTAAACAACAGATACAAACTGGGATACCTACAGAACTTCCTCTAAAAAAGGAACATTCTTCAAAAGTAAGTCATGCTCCGAATCGAAAGCAAATACTATCTATAGCTGAAAAACAATTAGCCATTAGAAATGCACTGCGCTATTTTCCTACTGAATGGCATGCGACACTAGCACCTGAATTTGCTGAAGAACTACAAGTTTTTGGCCGAATTTATATGTATCGTTTTCAACCTACATACGAAATGTATGCCAGGCCAATATCTGACTATCCTGCACATACTTCTCAAGCAGCTGCAATCATGCTTATGATTCAGAATAACTTAGACCCTGCAGTTGCCCAACATCCTCAAGAATTGATTACCTACGGTGGCAATGGAGCCGTATTTCAAAATTGGGCTCAATATCTACTTACCATGCAGTATTTATCGGAAATGACCGATGAACAGACGTTGCATATGTATTCTGGTCACCCAATGGGTCTTTTTCCCTCATCAAAAGAGGCACCACGTGTGGTAGTTACAAACGGCATGATGATTCCGAACTATTCTCAACCAGATGATTGGGAGAAATACAATGCACTTGGTGTAACACAATACGGTCAAATGACCGCTGGTTCCTTTATGTATATTGGTCCACAAGGTATTGTGCATGGCACCGCTATAACAGTGATGAACGCGTTTAGAAAGGTATTAAAATACGGGGAACATCCGGCAGGGAAGATTTTCCTAACCGCAGGTTTGGGTGGCATGAGCGGCGCCCAACCAAAGGCAGGTAATATTGCAGGCTGTATTACTATTTGTGCAGAAGTTAATCCGCATGCGGCCAAAAAAAGGTTTGAGCAAGGTTGGGTAGATGAATTAATTCAAGATATAGATTCACTGGTTAAAAGAACCAAAGAAGCGATAAAGAATAATGAAGTTGTCTCTTTAGCATTTATTGGTAATGTTGTTGATGTGTGGGAGCGCTTTTTTAAAGATGATATTTATATCCATTTAGGATCTGACCAAACTTCATTGCATAATCCATGGGCTGGTGGGTATTATCCTGTAGCACTTTCTTTCGAAGAAGCTAATTCGATGATGAATCAAGACCCGGAAGCTTTCAAAGCTAAAGTTCAAGAGTCTTTACGTCGGCATGCTGATGCCGTAAACTTACATACGGCAAAAGGAACTTATTTCTTCGATTATGGCAATGCATTTTTATTAGAAGCCTCAAGAGCAGGTGCAGATGTCATGGCAAAAAATACTATTGATTTTAAATATCCCTCTTATGTTCAGGACATTTTAGGTCCAATGTGTTTCGACTATGGCTTTGGTCCATTTAGATGGGTTTGTTCTTCAGGGAAAATCGAAGATTTACGCAAAACGGATGCAATTGCTTTACGTGTTTTGAAGGAAATAAAGAAAGATGCGCCAACCGAAATTCAACAACAATTACAAGACAATATTAAATGGATAACGGAAGCAGAACAAAACAAGTTAGTGGTAGGTTCAAAAGCAAGAATTTTATATGCAGATGCAGAAGGTAGAGCAAAAATTGCATTAGCTTTTAATGAGGCAATTGCTAATAAAGAGCTGTCTGCCCCTATTATTTTAGGTAGAGACCACCATGACGTAAGTGGAACAGACTCACCTTATAGAGAAACAAGTAATATTAATGATGGCAGTAAATTCACCGCCGACATGGCCATACACAATGTTATTGGCGATAGCTTTAGAGGTGCTACTTGGGTATCTATACATAACGGTGGCGGTGTAGGATGGGGCGAAGTGACCAATGGTGGCTTCGGTATGGTATTAGACGGATATAAAGATGCCGCGCGTAAACTCAAAAACATGTTATTTTATGATGTAAACAATGGCATATCTCGTCGAAGTTGGGCACGAAATAAAGAAGCCATGTTTGCTATTCAACGAGAGATGGACAGAACCCCGACTCTTAAAGTAACTTTCCCTAATTTAGTGGAAGACAAATATTTAGAGAATTTATTTTAATTAAATCTTGGGGTAAATTCCACGCTTTAATTCCTTACATTTCAACCCAAATTTGTTCCTGAAATATGTCAAATTATAAGCTACCAAAAAAAGAAAATTGGATTGGAAGGTCTTCTGACCAACAACTTTACTTGAATGAAAAAATTATACTTTCAAGTATCAAAACACCATTTCATTCTAACCAAAATAAAGCTATTGCTTTACTAGGTTATAGTAGTGATGAAGGGGTACGCAGAAACCACGGCAGGGTAGGATCTTCATTGGGGGCAGATGCTATCAGGAAGCAATTGGGGAAAATGCCCAATCATCTTGCCAACAGCAAACAACTTATCGATTTTGGAAATCTCGAATGTAACGACGAAGATTTAGAAACACTACAAAGCGATTTATCAGTTGCTGTAAAATTTATTTTAGAAAGCAATTCATTTCCTATTATATTTGGTGGTAGTCACGATCTTGCTTATGGGCATTACAATGGCTTGTCTCAGTATTTACCAGAAGGCAAAAAGATAGGAATTATTAATTTTGACGCTCACTTCGATTTTAGACCAAATACCAATGGCAATACCTCTGGAACACCATTTTACCAAATAGCTAAAGAGCATGAAGCAAAAAATGAGTCTATAAAGTATATGGCCTTAGGGATTCGAAAAGATGCAAATACAAAAGACCTTTTTGAATTTGCAGAGACACATCACGCAAATTATTTACAGCAAAAGTATTTTTGCATGACCTATTTAGAGCATGTAGAATTACGATTAATGCAATTTATTGAGGACGTAGATTATCTCTATACTTCTATTGATTTAGATGGTTTTTCTTCCGCTTATGCACCGGGCGTTAGTGCTTCATCACCAATGGGTTTCTCACCAGACATTGTACTTAAAAGTCTTAAACTGATTCTTGAATCTGATAAATTATTAGGATTGGATGTGGTTGAACTTAATCCGAATTACGATGTAGATGACCAGACCGCTAAATTAGCTGCTTCTTTAGTTCATTATGTTATTCATAAAGTATAACCGAAAACAAAAAAAGCCTCCCATTATGGAAAGCCTTTCATTGGGTACTATCGGTATAAACCGATAAACACAATTGCCTCAAATATTCTTTGAGACACAACACAACACCACAAAGATAATAAAGGTTTTTAAATAAATGCACAGCCTGTTAATTTCTTACAACAACTATTTTTAGTAGCCTAATTTTAAACTTCTTCAGTGTTAAAAAGTTTATATACCTGTTGTTTTTCTTTCAATGTAAATTGCTTCGTAGCAAACCAATCATGAATCTTAATCTTCTCATTTTCAATTTGCGCATTACGAATTGCTTTTAATGAAACGATATGCCAATGTGAACCTTTATTACGTGAAACCGAATAGCCAACATCTTCCATAATATAAGATTGCTTTGGTCTATTTATAAGCCTGACCCCATTTTTCAATACAGCCAAAGTCTCCGTTAAACGTACCACTTCGGAAAATGAATATCTAGCAAAATCATTGAAACCATTCTGTTCAACATTATAAAGTTTATCACCAATTTTAAGGTCATTCATAGCATAAGAAAGCTGCAAATTTAAAGGGGTTATGTTGGTAATGAAATTTTTAAGATGCTTAGTTATTCACAAAATGAAAATAGCACTAGATACACAATAGGCATACAATACTATGCCATACCTTTCATGGTTAGCAAAGTGGTGACCCAAACGATAACAGAAGATAAAAAGATACCAATCGTGTTAGCAACAAAAGCTTTTTTATACTCAATTTTAAAAAGGTAACTAGCAATGCTACCTGCATAGACCCCTGTACCAGGAACAGGTAACATTACGAAAAATATGAGTCCGTAAAAACCATATTTTTTTATTTGATCACCAGAACCCGTTTTAGCCCTACGTGCAATAAAAAGCGCTCCTTTTTTGTAAAAATGCCAACGGAGTAAGTATGTATTTACGGTATTCAAGAAAAACATCATTATTGGAAACACCAATACATTGGCTAAAAAGCACACTACCAATACCAAGTAAATATTAACCCCATTTAGCAAACCATAGGGTATACCAACTTTAGCTTCCCCTACTGGTGAGATGCTCCAAAGTGCTGCTATGATCAAATCTTTCAACAAAAGTCTATTTTTAGCGACTGCAAAATTACACCCTTCTACAAAAATACTTTGCCATATAAATCATAAATAATGATGATATGCTAAATATCCAGACCAACAGCTTTACTATTTCATTGGCAACACCACATAGCTGTTAATAGTTGTTCTTGTATATGAAGTAAGCATGACTATATTCAATTATAAAATTGCTATTTTTATTGATATACAATAACTACCAATACCAAACCAAAACATGAGTAAAAAAAATTCAAGGAGATCGTTTATAAAACGCGCTTCACTAACCTCAGCTGCCTTAAGTACAAGTCCTTTTTTATTGGCTGCCTCCAGCAATAATCGTTTAATTTTAAATAGAAGCTACACCCAAAAAGAGTTTAGTGCGAACGATCAAATAAATATTGCTTTAATAGGCACAGGAATTCAGGGAATATTCGACACAAAAGCTGCCCTGCAGGTTGATGGGGTACAGTTGGTCGCAGCATGCGATTTATATACCGGAAGACTTGAAAGAGCAAAAGAACTTTGGGGTCAAGATATATTTGTGACCCGAGATTATAGAGAGGTATTAAATCGAAAGGATATAGATGCCGTAATTATTGCAACACCTGATCATTGGCATCAAACTATAGCTGTTGCAGCACTTAATGCTGGCAAGCATGTGTATTGTGAAAAACCAATGGTGCAAAATTTTAATGAAGGTCAAGAAATTATAAAGGCTCAAAAAAACTCAGGTAAAATATGCCAAGTTGGTAGCCAAGGGATGTCTTCACTCGGTAATGAAAAAGCAAAGCAACTTTATGAGGAGGGCGCTATTGGAGATATTGTGATGTTAGACATGTATAACGACAGATATTCTGCTGAGGGTGCATGGCAATACCCAATACCACCTGATGCAAGTACGAATACTGTTGATTTTGACACCTTTTTAGGCAATGCCCCGAAAGTACCTTTCGAGCCAAAGAGGTTTTTTAGGTGGAGAAACTATCAAGATTATGGTACCGGTGTTGCGGGAGATTTATTCGTTCATGCATTTTCTACTTTAAATTATGTCATAAGTTCACATGGGCCAAATAGAGCCTTAGCAACTGGCGGACTCCGTTATTGGAAAGATGGTAGAGATGTACCCGATGTTTCCATAACATTATATGACTACCCTAAAACAGAAACTCATGCACCCTTTAATGCAGCTTTCCGTATAAACTTTATCGCAGGTAGTGGCGGAGGTGGTGGCTTTAAGCTTATAGGTACTGAAGGTGAAATGGAAATAGGGCAAAACTCGGTCACCGTAAACCGTTCAAAATTAAGCATGACCCCTAGTGGATATTCATTGATTTCATTTACAGAAGAAATGCAACAAAAAATTAAAAACGAATATGCAGCTAAAAACTTAGAATCTAGAAATTCTAGCTTATCAACAGGAACAACTACTTGGGAGGCGCCTAATGATTATAAAGGAGCTCATTATGATCATTTTAATAATTTCTTTACGAGTATAAGAAGTAATGGTAAAGTTATACAAGACCCAAAATTTGGACTTAGAGCCGCAGGAGCAGCACTTTTGGCTAACGAAAGTTTTGCAAGAAAACAACCCGTTAATTGGAACCCTACAGAAATGAAATTAATGTAAACTAATCTTCTAATACTTCATTGAATTGAATGTGACGTTCCACATTTTCTTCAATTGAAATGAAAGATTCTATACCACGTATACCTTTAATGCTAAGAATTTCATCTTGATAGACCTGTTTATAGTGAAAACTATCTCTAGCATGCATCTTAATAAAAATATCGTATTTACCGGTTACGTGGTGTATTTTAACCACCTCTTCAATTTCATTCAACTTTTTCATAACCTTTTTAAAAAGGTTGATTTCACTTAAAAAAATTCCTAAAAAAATAGTCATTTTCCAACCCATCTTAGCATAGTCTAAACTAAGGGTTGCTCCAGTTATCAAACCCATCTCCTTCATTTTTCGCATTCGCAAATGCACCGTTCCTGGAGAAATAATCAATTTTTTGGCTACATCGGTATACGGGGTTTGTGCATTTTCCGCCAGAATATTCAAAATATTAAAATCTACATGGTCTAATTTATTTCTCATCTGATACGTTCGATTAAATTCTCACATCAATTAAAATTGATTATTCATTAAACTATTATAGGTATTTAACCCTTTTTAACAAATTTAATTTATAGTTATGTTATTTTACGTATTAATATGACAATAAAAATACCAATAATTGAGTTTTTTTTAAAATTTCATAATTATACTAATGATTGCATAAAAAATATGTTCACACTACTACAAATAAAGAAACTGCTGCATGTTTTATGTAATAGGCACCAAACCATAACACCGATTATCAAAAAGTATTGATAATCGGTGTTATGGTGCTAAAAAGGAATATTAATGTGTAATTCTAATACGACTCCTTCATCCAATTGTACGGTTTTCTATTCATCCAAAGTCCTCTTGTAAAATCAGGAAAATCTTGAGGTTCACCGTTATTTGCTATAGATACTTCAGAAAGTGGAGTAACAGCACTCCAAGCAGCAGCATCATAAGCATCTAAAGGAGGTGCAATATTTTGTTTCGCAGATTCGATAAATGAATTCATCACAAAGAAATCCATTCCCCCATGGCCGGCATCTAAAGCATATTCGCCATACTTTTTCCAAAGTGGATGGTCATATTTATCTAACCATGGCTGAGCTTCACCCCAAGTGTGAGGTTCAGATTCTCCTTCAATATAAATTCTACTTCCGTCTACTTCCCAAAGGCCATTAGCTCCTTGAACCCTAAACCCTAAGGAGTAAGGTCTGGGTAAATTACAATCATGGGTGATAATAATAGTTTCACCATTTGCTGTATTTATTGTAGAGGTAATGACATCACCCTGCTTGAATTTCACTTTTGCATTTGGGTGGGTTTCGCCACCTTCTTTTACAATATAATTATGCAAACCAATACCTTTTGTGGCATGAGAAGTCAAAGATACAAATCGATTACCTCTATTAATATCTGCCATAACAGCGATTGGCCCTAGACCATGAGTTGGGTAAACATCTGCATTACGTTTCACTGAATGTTCAGTTCGCCATTTAGACTCAGAAATACCTTTCTCACCAAATTCAACTCCTTTACCGTAGGCTGTTTTTCCGTCATTAAACTTAACATGTCTTAAATCATGTTGATAACCACATCTAAAATGAACTAGCTCACCGAAAACATTTTGCTTCACCATGTTAAGCACGGCTAAAATATCTCTACGATAGTTTACGTTTTCTAATATCATCATATGCGTACCACTACGCTCATGGGTATTGACCAAATCCCAACATTCTTCTAAAGTATTAGAAGCTGACACTTCTACCCCAGCATATTTTCCCGCCTCCATAGCATCTACCGTCATACGAGTATGCCAAAGCCATGGTGTAGCAATTACCACTGCATCAACATCTGCCAAAGCCAAAAGATTTTTATAATCCAAATCATTTGAGCCGAAAACTTTTGGAGTTTTCCCTTTTGCCTCTGCAATATGTTTTTTAGCTATAGCAATGCGTTCTGGGTCAACGTCGCAAATCGCAGTGACGTTCACATCTTTCCTTAATAAAAGGTTTTGTAGATGATTGGTGCCTCTTAGTCCGACTCCAATCAATCCAACATTCAATTTATCTGCAGCACTAAAACTATTTCGCGCAAAACCTGGCACTGCCACTAATCCCATACCTGCAATTGATGCATTTCTAATAAAATTTCTTCTCGAGCTCATATTCAAAAAAATTATAAGCTTTGAATTTATAAAAACTACTTGACTAATATTAACTAATTATCAATTTTAATGGTGATACATCTAAATTGACTGATGATTTATCTTAGCATTTCATACTTTTGACTTTTTAAACACAAAAATCATGACATTACTTTTAATGGCTGCTGGGAGCGGCAGTAGATATGGAAAACTTAAACAATTCGATGATTTAGGTCCGAACGGTGAATTTTTAATGGAATTTGCTATTTATGATGCCATACAGAACAATTTTGAGCAAATTGTAGTAATCACGAAAAAAGAAAATGTTTCCTTTTTAGAAGAACACCTTACAAAGAGATTACCAAAAACTATAAAACTTAATGTTCTTGCACAAGAACTTACTGATTTACCTGACGGAGTTACGTTTACTGGTGAGCGTAAAAAACCATGGGGTACTGCACATGCAGTTTGGACAGCAAGAAATGTTATTGATGGTCCGTTTGTAGTTATAAATGCTGATGATTTTTATGGTCAATCTGCCTATAAAAGAGCTGCTGATTTTATGAAATCGGATGATAATGCATATGCGCTTTTAGGATATACTTTAAAGAATACATTATCTGAACACGGTTCTGTTTCTAGAGGTGTTTGTGAAGTTAAAGGTGATAACTTAATTTCTGTTCAAGAACGACTTAAACTAATTCAGAAAGATGATAAGATCGTTGATGAAGATTCAAATTTAAATTTCACAGGAGATGAGCAGGCAAGTATGAACTTTTGGGTTTGTAGACCTTCCATTTTCGATAAGATTGAATCTGAATTCAGGTTATTCTTAAATGACGATGATCGTATTGCGAACAGTGAGTTGTATATTCCATCAATGATACAAGAGATGCTTCAAGCAAACGAGATAGAAGTGAAATGTATACCTTCTGGAGGAGATTGGTTCGGAGTTACTTATGCAAGTGACAAGGAAAAAGCAATGAATAGCTTAAAGGAAAAATCTGACTCAGGAAAATATCCGGCTCCAATTTGGAATTAACTTTCTTGAAAATATAAAGGAAGCCCCATTAGAACAGCTGTTCTAATGGGGCCTTTTTTTGGTATAAAATGGGTAAAACTAAAAAGAGTCCAATCTTTTGAGATTGGACTCTTTTACGAGAACACTATATGAAAATGAAAAAAATTTAATTCGTTTTTTATTACATAGTAAACTTACGAGGAAGGTTGACTTTAAGAAACAAATTGATGTCAACCGCTTATATTTTGTGGTGAGATGGGCTATTTTTGTTGTGAACTATAATTTATAGCTATGAAAATTCGAATTAAAGGGGATTCCATTCGGTTTAGATTAACTCAAACAGAGGTTAAAGCTCTTTCAGAAAATGGGAAGATTCATGATAGCACCAATTTTGGAAATCTAAAATTCAGATATGGAGTTGTTCTAAATAAAAATATGGAAAACCTAAGTGTTCGTTTTGAAAACAATAGTATCATTTTAGAAATGCCAGATTCAAAAGGAAAGTCTTGGTATTCAAATGACATCATCACCTATGACCACAACTTTAAAACATCAGATAAGAACGAAATATACTTACTTTTAGAAAAAGATTTTACCTGCCTTGACAATACCATAGAAGACCAATCGGACAATTACCCAAATCCCAAATTAGGTTAGGTTTTCTTTGTATCAAATGAGGGGGTTATTATACTAGGAACACTTTTTAACAGAAACGAGTTCATAGTTTACCCCTACAATTCTTAAGTTTAGGTTATGGATTCAAAAACGCATCGAAAAGTATCTTTTAGAGGATCCGAAGATTTTCTTGATATTGAATTAAAGGAACCCGTTACACATGCAGCAGGTTATTTAGGAGTACAAGAAGCGTTAAAACACACTTTTAAGGAAATGGGCGTTCTTCGTTCAATGCGAACATTACTGAGCATGAACCAAAAAGACGGTTTCGACTGCCCTAGCTGTGCATGGCCTGATCCAGAACACCCTTCACCTGTGGCAGAGTATTGTGAAAATGGGGCAAAAGCCTTAGGGGATGAAGCAACTACCAAGCATATAGGAGCAGATTTCTTTCAAAAAAATTCTGTTGAAGAACTATCCCAGTTAACAGATTATGAACTAAACAAGTTTGGTCGATTAATAGAACCAATGGTTTTGAAGCCAGGAAGGGTTCATTATGAACCTATTTCTTGGGATGAATCTTTTAAATTAATTGCATCGGAATTAAAGAAATTAAATAACCCTGATGAGGCGATTTTTTACACTTCTGGTAGATCAAGTAATGAAGCTGCATTTTTATATGGAATGTTCGCCCGAGCACTTGGAACCAATAATTTACCCGATTGCTCAAATATGTGCCATGAAAGTAGTGGAGTCGCGCTTGGCGAAACATTAGGAATCGGTAAAGGTTCAACGACATTAGAAGATCTTTATGAAGCTGAAGTAATACTTATTGCAGGTCAAAACCCAGGCACGAACCATCCAAGAATGCTTTCTGCGTTGGAAAAATGCAAACAGAATGGCGGCAAGGTTATAAGCATAAATCCACTTGAGGAATCAGGGTTAGTGAATTTTAAAAATCCTCAAAATATAAAAGGTTGGATTGGTGGCGGTGAAGACATGGCAGACATTCATCTACCTGTAAACATCAATCAAGATATTCCACTTATAAAATTGATATTAAAGAAACTAGCGGCCTTAGACCTAGTACATAAAAATGTTTTTGATCATGATTTTATTCATAAATATACCAACGGTTACGATGCCCTTATTTCTGATTTAGAAACCTATTCATCTGAAGAGCTTTTAAAGTTAACCGGAGTATCTGAAGATAAAATAGATGAAACGGTTGCACTTTTAGCTAGCAAATCTAAAATCATCGTCTGTTGGGCTATGGGTCTTACACAACATAAAAACGGAGTCGAAAATATTCGTGAATTCGTGAATCTTTTGCTATTAAAAGGTGCTATCGGAAAACCAAATGCAGGTACTTGCCCTGTACGTGGGCACAGTAACGTACAAGGCGACCGTAGTGTAGGTATCCAGCATTTCGTTGACAAAGAATTAAATGAGCGTATTAAAAAATATTTAGGCTTTACCCCACCAGATCATGAAGGAGTTGATGTTGTAGGGTCAATGAAAGCTATGAATGAAGGGAAGGCTAAAATTTTCATGTGCCTGGGGGGCAATTTTGTAATGGCTGCATCAGATACAGAATATACTGCTAAAGGTGTACAAAACTGCGACCTAACCGTACAAATTAGCACCAAATTGAACCGTACACATTTAATTACCGGTAAAACTGCATTGATTCTACCAACGATAGGCAGGTCAGAAAAGGATATGAAAAACGGTATACCTCGTCACTTCACTGTTGAAAATAGCATGGGAAGGGTTAAAAAATCTAAAGGTATTTTAAAACCTGCTGCAGATACGATCATGAGTGAGCCAGAAATTATCGCCAATTTAGGACATGCTTTCTTTGGCGAGAACCACGCTATGAATTGGAAATCTTTAGGCGATGATTACGAACTAATAAGAACTCAAATAGACCAAGTAGCAAAAGGGTTTAGTAAAACTAAAGAACGCTCAGAAGGCGCCGGGTACTACTTACCCAATAATGCACGTGATTTAGATTTTAGCATGTTGCCAAATGGGAAGGCACAGCTATCAATAAATAAATTACCAGTTCACGAATTGGCAAAAGATGAATACATGTTAATGACCATACGTTCTCATGACCAGTTCAACACCACTATTTACGGCTTAGATGATCGCTATCGTGGTGTATATAATGCTAGAAGGGTAATTTTCATGAATAGTAATGACATGAAGGCTGTAGGACTTAAAAAATTAGATATTGTTGATATTACAAGTACATATGAAACTACCGTAAGAGTTGCCCATAATTTCAAAGTAGTACCTTATAATATACCACAAGGCAATTTGGCTTCTTACTTTCCTGAAACCAATGTATTGGTACCTTATAATCACTTCGCAGAACGTAGCAAAACACCTATAAGCAAGTCGATAAAGGTCAGATTGGTAAAGAAATAGTTGTCCATTATTTCAATTGTTTGACACGTACTTATTTAAACTATAACACATAAAAAAGCCGATGTTACCATCGGCTAA
>TARA_R110002074_G_scaffold11461_4_pt1 | contig 12876 bp, 12 predicted proteins | sample TARA_R110002074 | Tara Oceans TARA_R110002074 (sample SAMEA4397215) | marine metagenome | biome: Polar Biome; feature: [MIX] marine epipelagic wind mixed layer (ENVO:01000061); material: water (ENVO:00002006), including particulate matter (ENVO:01000060) such as... | depth 10-100 m
CACGGACGCGCTTGCGCGCCAATTCGAACGCGGCGACCAGTACCTGCGCGATGCGGGCGTGCTTTACCGCCAGTATGACGAATCCCTCTCATCCGAGCGTGAATGGCCGCTGAGCCATGTTCCCGTCCTGCTGGGCGAGGACGAATGGCAGAGCCTGTCTGATGGCCTGATTGAACGGGCAGAGCTGCTGGAGTTCGTGCTGCGCGATTTCTACACCGACAACACGCTGGTCGCTTCGGGTCAGCTGCCCGCCAGCCTGCTGGCGCGCAACCGCGCGTGGCTGCGTCCTATGGTGGGTACAATATCGCCGGATACACCGGTGCTCAACACGCTGTCCTTCGAGGTCGGGCGCGGGCCGGACGGCAGGTGGTGGGTCATCAGCGATCTGGTCGAGGCCCCCTCGACCGCCGGATTTGCGATCGAAAACCGCATCGCTATGAACCGCGTTTTCCCGAATTATTTGAACGCGGCCCACATCCACCGGCTTGCAGGCTATTTCGACAACTTCCAGCAGAACCTTTTTGACATCAAGGGCAATGATCCGGGCGAGATTGCCATCCTCTCCCCCGGCCCGATGAACCAGAACTATGCCGAACACGCCTATCTGGCGCGCTATCTGGGCCTTTTGCTGGTGGAGGGCGAGGATCTGATCGTTCAGGGCGGCAAGACGATGGTGCGCACAGTGGATGGCACCAAGCCCGTCAGCCTGCTGTGGAGCCGCCTGCCAAGCCCCATGATGGACCCGCTGGAGCTGGACCCCGTGTCCATGCTGGGCACCGCAGGCATGGTGCAGGCGGTGCGCGACGGCGCACTCAAGACGGTCAACATGATCGGTGCAGGCGTTCTGGAGACGCGCGCGCTGATGGCCTTCCTGCCCAAGATCGCGCGCGCGCGCATGGGCCGTGGTCTCACGCTGCCCAACATCGCGACGTGGTGGTGTGGTCAGGAGGCACAGCGCGCCCATGTGCTGGCCCACAGCGGGCGGATGATGGTCGGCAATGCCTTTTCCACCACTCCGCTGATGGCCGACCCGGCCACGACGCCCCCCGGCAGCGACCCGCGCGCGCTGGAGCAACTGCTGCAAACCTCAGGTCGAAACCTTGTGGGGCAAGAGGCTGTGACCCTGTCAACCAGCCCCGCCTTCCACAAGGGCGCGCTGCTGCCGCGCCCGATGTGCGTGCGCATCTCGCTGGGCCGTACCAAAGACGGCTGGGCGGTGATGCCGGGCGGCTATGCGCGCATCAGCGCAGGCGCCGATGCCAAGGCGCTGGCCATGCAGCAAGGGGGCAGGGTCGCAGATGTCTGGATCACCAGCCGCACCCCCCTGCCCGCGCAAACCCTTCTGTCCCAAGAACAAAAAGCCATCCCGCGCAGCTCAGACCACGTGCTGCTGCCCAGCCGCGCGGCGGACAACCTGTTCTGGCTGGGTCGCTACGTTGAGCGGTCCGAGCAAAACATGCGCCTATTCCGCGCCTATTACGCGCGCATCTCGGACGGGGTGGATCACACTGCTGCATTGCCCACCCATATGCGCGCGCGCCTGATGGATAACGTAGCCCCCCGGACCGGCGCGATGGCGCAACGCTTCAGCACCCCCTTGGCGCTCGGGCTGAAGTCCGCCGCGCGGATCAGTGACCGCTTTTCCCCCGACGGGATGATGGCGCTGCGTGATCTTGTCCAGCAGATGCAGGCGCTGGACAAAGAATCTGTGGCGCTGGCCGACATCCCCGCCCGGATCAGCAACCTGCTGCGCCAGACCGCTGGCTTTGCCGGTCTGGTGCATGAAAACATGTACCGCTCGGACGGGTGGCGGTTTCTCAGCCTCGGCGTCTCGTTGGAGCGCGCGGCGAATATGTGTGCCGTGCTGGCCGCGTGCACGGACGGGCGCGCGCCGGTCGGTGCCTATGATCTCGCCCTCGAAATCGGTGACAGTGTGGTGTCGCACCGTGCGCGCTTTGTCGTATGGGCCAATGCGGCGTCAGTGATCGAACTGCTTTGCCTAGATCCGCAAAACCCCCGCTCGGTCCGCTACCACATCAGCCGCGCGAAAGAACACATCGCGAGCCTGCCGCGGCAGGATCCTACTCTCGGCATCACGCATGTCGCTCAACTGGTCCTGAGGGTCGAGACGCGGCTGGCCACCGCACAGCCTGCGGAGGTCACGCCCGCCTTCCTCGCCGCCATGCGGCAGGACATCTGGGATATCTCCACGGCCCTCACCGATTATTATCTGGTCTGACCCATGATCTATGACATCCGCCTGACCATCGCCCATGACTACGACCAGCCCGCCGCCAACAGCCGCCACCTGATCCGCGTGCTGCCCGCGACGCTTTCGGGCCGCCAGCAACTGACGGCACACAGCATCCACATTGGTCCCGCCCCGGACGAACGGTCCGAAGCGCGCGATTTCTTCGGCGCGGCCACCACCAGTTGCGTCCATGTGGCCGCTCACAGCCGGATGTCGATCACGATGAGCGCGACCGTCAAAATGACCGAACCGCCCGCATGGCAAGACCGCTCTCCCGATCTCGGCACGCTCAAACGCGAGTGGGAGGCCTGCACCAGCCTGTCGCCCGAAGCACCCGTTCATTTTCTGGGCCCAACAGCACGGCTGGCACCTGACTCCGCAATCGCCGATTTCTCCCGACAAACGGCCCAGGCCGCCGACAGCGCGGCCGCCACCGTACAACGCATCGGCAAGGCGCTGCATGACGCGATGCAATTCGATTCCACCGCCACAAACGTGGACACCGATGCGTCAGAGGCATTCCGGCTGCGGCGCGGCGTCTGTCAGGACTTCAGCCACATCATGATCCTTGCCCTGCACTCCCTGGGGATACCTGCGGCCTACGTCAGCGGCTATCTGCGTACCCTTCCCCCGCCCGGCGCCGTCAAGCTCGCCGGGGCGGACGCCATGCACGCCTGGGTCCGCGCGTGGTGCGGGAATGATCAAGGCTGGATTGAATACGATCCGACCAACGCGACCCTCGTGGGCAGCGATCATATCGTGGTGGGCTACGGGCGCGATTATTCCGACATTCCGCCGGTCAGCGGGCATCTACGCTCCTCCGGTGGTCAGCGTAACAGTCAGGCGGTGGATGTCACGCGCACCGATTAGGTGCGTTTATAAGCAGGCAGATGCATCAGCGCCGCGCGCAGCGCCTCGCCCCAGCCCTGCGATATCGCCTGATAATAAGGGTCCGACGCCAGAATGCGCGGCTGGTCATCCACATCAAAGCTTTCTTTGGCATAGATTTGCAGATCCAGCGGCAGGCCGACCGACAAGTTCGCCTTGATCGTCGAATCAAACGACACCATCAGCAGCTTGATCGCATCCTCGAAACTCATGTCCCGCTCATAGGCGCGCACGAGGATCGGCTTGCCGTATTTCGCCTCGCCAATCTGGAAGAATGGCGCATCGTCAGTGACTTCGATGAAATTCCCCTCGGGATAGATCAAAAACAGTGTCGGAGCGCCGCCCTTGATCTGCCCCCCCACAATAACCGAGGCGGTAAAGGCCGAAGCCCCCGCCTGCCCGACCGGGGCGCTGTCCTGAATGACTTCCTTCAACGTCGAGCCGACAAGCCGCGCAACCTGAAACATGGTAGGCTGCTCCAGAATGGTTGGGCTGCGTTCTGACACGGTTTTGGAGCGCTCCTCAAGCAGGCTGATCAACGCCTGTGTGGTGGCGAGATTTCCAGCTGTCATCAGCGTGATCGTCCGCTCGCCGGGCACGTTCCATGTGAACATTTTTTTCGTGGTCGAGAAATTGTCGACCCCCGCGTTGGTGCGCGTGTCGGACATGAAAACAAGGCCGTGATCAAGACGAAGGCCGACGCAATAGGTCATAACTCGAAGTCCGCTACAGGAGAAAAGGATGCGCGATGCGCCGCAGATACCTAGGGCCGAATGCGCCGATACACAATGCCGGATTGCGCGCCTTGCAAGCTGGCGCGCACGCCTGACCCCTTAGCTGTTGACGCGGCGCACCTCGACCGACTGCTCGACCAGTTCGATCCCGCCATAAGCAGTCAGGAACGAGGCATCCGCCGCATCGCGCCCCACACAGATGCGCACCATCTCCTCTGGTTTCGCCATGCCCGTGGCATCCACCAGATGCCAGCTGCCGTTCAGATAGACCTCAGCTACCGCATGGAAATCCTGCGGATCAACATCGGGTCCATAGACGCTGGCAAAGCGCGCAGGGATGCCTGCAGCGCGCGCAAAAGCGATCAGCACATGGGCATAGTCGCGGCAGACCCCCGACTGGCTGGCAAAACTGTCGGATGCCGTGGTCGCCGGGAAACTGGCGCCGCTGTCGTAGGTAAAGTTGTTGCTGATCCAGTCCCGCATCGCGCGGATCATCGCGCCACCCTGAAGGCCTGCGAACTCTGATGAAACGAAATCCAGAAACAGGTCGGAGTGGCAGTACCGCGACGGCATCAGATATTTAACCACCTCCGCAGGAATATCCATCCACGGCGTCTGCACCAGACCCTCCAGCGTGACAGGTGCCCGCGAGATCACTGCCACTGTCTCGTAGGTACATTCAAACAGCGGCCCCGTACTGATCCACCTGCGCGTGCCCAGCCCCTCTTCTGCCGCGATCTCCTTATGCACTGCGTCACGATCGAACATCAGGCGCGTCTGACGGCAGCTCTGCACGTCGTCAGACAGCGCTTCGATTTGTAACAGCAGGTTGCAGGGCTGTGTGGTGTTATAGACCAAATGCGACCTAACCGATATTTGCATCACTGGCTCCAGAATAAGGGGGGATGATAAAATGGAATTTGGATCGAGTAGCTGGTGCGGACGGTGGGAGCTATGTAGCAGTAGCAACATGTTGTATGAACGAAACCAGCACGCTCAATGTTACGCCTTGTAACGCTCGTTTGTAGCACGGTGTAGCATAGTGTTGCAACAAAGCACCCCCGACTAGTGGGGTGGGGTGGCTTAATATAACAAACTAATAGCGCTCGCCATTAAGAGCGCGGAGGTGGGGACCGCCCTGCAAGATGGTGGCGGCCTGTTTCTTATCCGCACAAAGGCAGGCGGAAAGTGGATATACCGGTTCGGCCTGAACGGCAGGCGCCATGATATGAGGATCGGCGCTATGCCCGCTGTATCACTGTCACCAGCGCGACATTCAAGATGCCATCACCCCAATATGGCGCACCAGGCACGAAACGGCTGACAAGGCGTTGTGACTCACCCTTTCTAGCTAAAATTTTATCTAAAGATTTATAATTTTAGCTTATGCATATTTGATGAAAATGAAGCGCACATTAAACATTTACACAATGTTGTTGTGCGACGCCGAAGGAACTTAAGTTGAAAGAATTAGATAAAAAATACTTTATACCAAATTCTAAAACCAAAATAGTTCCTTTTGAGTTCTGGATTATTATTGCTTTGATACTTGGGGCTCCAGGCTAGTATTTTCTATTAAAGGCTCTTAAAAATGTTTGGTTCTGATCTTACAGTTTTAAGTGAATTTATTTTATCAAGTTCTGATGATGAATTGAAGGAAAAGCTCATTTCCGCAGCTCAACTCAGCATTGGCCTAGAGGATCAGACTATAATACTTCTTCACACTGATAGCGATGAATTTGATCTATGGATGGCCATTCTGAACGCCGTTGGGCTCGATATTCATATTGGAACAAACGGCGTAGATGATAAAGACAATATTCTCTTTTTGGTACAGGCGGCTGACTGGAAGAAGAATCGTGCAAAAATAGCTTTTATTCGCGAACGGTTCACCAACTCTACGCTGTGTATTTTGACAGGCATTTGTCGCGTCAATCATGAGTACGGTAGCAGTGCCACTCCACTATTCGATGACGCAAGATCAGTTCTACAAGCGGCTGGCATTGGGTTTTTTTCAGTACAAAGAGAAAACTATGTCGCTGTTTAAAAAAAGATTGGCTCATCGAAGCGTTTCCCAGCCTGACAGATTTCAAAATATTAATTCATTGGAAAACCGCCTGTGGCAGCGTTTTGAGGTTGAGCAAGAAGATTTAAGAGAGAAGAAAGTCGCTGTTGGCATTGTTGGGTTCTGCGAACCTAATTTGATTGCTGTTGAGAACCTGCTGCATGAGATTGGAGTCCATAAAGTTACTCCATTTAAGGGTATCACGCAGCTGTATGAAAGCATCAATCGTCCATGCAACATGAAGAAATACCAGCGGGAATTTTCTCATGTCATAGTTAATCTGGACAGTTTCCCCTCCTTGGAGTGTGGAATTGATAGTTTGCTAGATTTCAGAAAAGTTCTGAAATCAACTCGGATCATCTTAACCTCTACATACGCGGTTAGGAATGATTTTGGTGACGAGAAAGCTTCCATTTGTGATGCTACTTTGTCGCTGCCTCTAAGCTCCACCACTCTAAACATCGCGATAAACTCACGATAAAATTGCTAAAACAAAATTCACTTCTGCCATATGGGAAAGTGAAGTTAATGAAAAAGGGTACGAATGTTTTTTCCAAATGAGAGAACCGCAATATTTATTGATGGTAGAAACACATTTTCTGCAGCAAGGTCAATTTCTTTACACATTGATTTCGCTGCCCTTCGCTCAGAAATCATGAAGGTCTGCAAGCTGATAACAATAAATTATTATGTTTTCACGCAGCCAAACGGGGAATTTGATAGGTCCCGGGGAGTTTACGATTGGCTGGAGTACAATGGCTTCACAGTAATACAGAAAGAGTATCGTGACTACACGGACGCCAGCGGGCAGACAAGAATAAGGGGCAGCTTCGCTGTCGACATCACTCTTGACATTGTGGAGCTGTCTAATCGGATTGAGCACATAGTATTGTTCTCAGGAGATGGCGATCTATCCCCAGTTGTTCAAAGCATGAAACGCAAAGGTATTCGATTCACGGTCGTATCTACATTGAAGACAAACAACCCATCGATATCGGACAATCTGAGAAGGGTGGCCGATAACTTCATGGATCTCGACGATATGAGAGACTTGATAGAGAAGAAGAGCGAACCGGCTTAGATGTTTGAACGGCGTTGTTCTCGGCGTTTATGCCCCCACATAACGGCATAGCCATGTGCCATTTTTTTTGGGACTTGGGCTCAGCGGAAGCGGAGGCCTCGTCTGTCGGTGCGGTGCGCGTTCGTTTGACTGGAAGCCATTCATAAACGCTTGCACCTTAACCCAAGCGCCGTCTAAGAACAGGTGCTCATCCGAGAACAGCGAACGGGCCTCCGGGTGCTTCAATATCGGGAGCATTACTTTACCTGACAAGTTTGCCTTCAGCAGCTCCTCGCGGTTTTTGGTGAACGGGGTGTACATCCATACGTGATCGTCGATACCGAGGCAGACAAACAGCGGAAATTCAGATTGTAGCCCATCTGCTCCATCAACTGCCGCTCCGATTTGATCTACTGTAGCATTTGCAGAAGGCTGGTGCGGATCGCCCGCTCTGGCGCGATCAAGAGCCGTTCGAAGTCGGTGTAGAGCGCGTCGAACTCGGCATCGAGGCACGTGATTGGTGATCCGACAGATCCATCGCAGCAAATGGATTTCTGGCGACCACTCCTCAGGATCTACATAACCGGACGGCGACCCGATTGCCTCGCCCGTTCCACGTTTTGTCACGTCCCGCCGTCACAGCCGGGCCGAAGGTGAAGCAATTTCTTCAAACCATGTCGACTGCCCGCTTCTTCAGCAGCTTGCTAAAGCATGAGAAGGCCAAACAGATTCACAAATACATGTATCCTTAGACACAGCGAATTCTCCTTTGCACAGACCAGAAACTTTTCAATTCACGTAAAAGAAACCCGCAAAGGTAAAGATATAGGAATTGAAGTGAAGCCTAATACAAAACGACCTCTCCCATATTTTCTACTATCATCTGTTTTAGCTTTCGGCGCGTGTGCACCGGTTTCTCCAGAGCAAGATATGTTTTGCTGGGCTGAGGAAAACCAAATGGTTATTGATACCGATAAGTGGAGCAGGCCGCATCAGCGTATAAATTGCACACCTGTTTCAAGTGTATTGGCAGCTTCTGATGTGCTGGAGGGGGGGGTATCTTCCGATGCGCGCGGGGGCAATTCGCACGGACCTAGCGCACCTGGCGCAGGCGACAGCGCGTCTTCTTCATCTTCTAGTGGCGGCAGTTCTTCGGCTTCAAGCGTTGGTTCTTCTGCATCTTCAGGTGGCGGCAGCGCATCAGCAGCAAGCGGTGGATCTGCCGCGTCGTCAGGAGGTGGCACCGCATCAGCAGCAAGCGGTGGGTCTTCCGCATCGTCAGGTGGCGGTGGCGCATCAGCAGCAAGCGGCGGGTCGTCTGCATCTGCTGGCGGCGGTAGCGCATCAGCATCAAGCGGCGGGTCGTCTGCATCCGCTGGCGGCGGTAGCGCATCAGCGGCAAGCGGCGGCTCGTCTGCAGCTGCAGGCGGCGGTGGCGCATCAGCAGCAAGCGCAAACTGAGTGAATAACGATCCTCAACCCGTTTTTTTATTCTGGTGGTTCACGTGATTAACAATTTATTTACTAAACTAGTATCACCGTTGGCTTTTGGAGTAATGATTGCGTTTCCACCAAATGCAGTTGCCCAAAATTTTGGCTCTAGCGGTGCATCTTGGTCAGGTGGTTGGGGGTTCTCATCCGCCACAGACCGGAGTGTAAATCTTCAAACAGCTCAAGCTATCAAAAGCGCAAGGTATTCCGGTCCAAGCTCTGTAGTTACTCAAATTACCGACAACCGTACAAATTACGTAGAGTATGACGCAGCTACCGGATCAGAATTCGTATCTGATTTCCAAATAGGGAACGATAGCACAAATACCATCGGAGCGATGAATACCGGTGATATGAGCGTGACTGTGGACGGCGAAGGGAACACGGTTGATGTCAGTAGTGCTGCCGATAGTGTCGGCTGCCAGAACGGTAGCATTCTATCCAGCGTGCTTGGTACAGCGAGCCCCTTGGTTGCCAATTCCGACGGCTCATTTTCTCCATCGGGTAATGTGGCTTCTGTAAACTTGGGCCAAGACGTCCCGGGATGTTCTTGATGAACAGAACATCAGTGATGCCCTCATGAAGCATCTTCCCCATATTTTATTCGCTCTGGCATTGTCTGGTTGTAGTTATGCACCTGGTACTTTCACTGATCCTAAGGAAAACGCTGCTTTGGTGCAGGGTCCACCTATTGAGGATGTCGTTACGTCTTTTGACGACGCGCTGACATGCCTGCGTGGCAAGATTCCAAAAGGTGTGGTTTTTGCTGTCGGCCAAGTGATCGATGCGACAGGCAAAGAAACATACGCTGAAGGCGGCACGGGTAAATTTGCCTCTCAAGGCGCTGGCGAAATGGTGCAATCAGCACTCTTTCGCGCCGGTGTGTCTGTAGTAAATCGCCGCGACCCTCAAATCTCGCTCGTTGAGGCCAATTGGGGTATTCGCGATATAAAGCGGCAAGTCCCGGTAAACTTCTTTGTTTCAGGGTCTATCAACAGCCTGGATTTCATTCCGGGCGGTGGATTCACCGCGCAACTAAGCGGTATAGGTCCCAAGTTCCGCCAGAACCGTATTCTGATCGCAATCGATCTCACCCTTACAGATGCGTACACCGGACGCATCGTGGCAAGTGTCCCGCTGCAAAAACAGATCTTCACGCGTGAATACGGTGGATCAGCCAATACGTTCTTTGGAAGCACACTTGTTCAATTGGAAGCAGGTGGAATGGAGCGCGAAGCGTTGCATTTTGCGCAGCGCCAAATGCTCAGCCTGGCGACAATCGAATTGCTGGGCCAGCTAATGAAGCCTGAGGTGTTTAACGTTTGCCGGAGCAAAGTAGAAGCTTCGAAGGGCGTGATCGGTTCAACCGGAACCGCTGATCCGCTTGCCCTGTCTGCTGCACTGCGTCTTGTTGAAGAAGGCGGTGATTTTGATGATGCGCCAGACTTAGCTATTCCTGTTTCGGCGCCGTCACAAATAGAAGCTGCATCTCAGCAGTCTGCATCGTCTGCGCAACAACCCGGTCCAGTCCCGCAAAATGCGCCTGTGCGCCTCTCTAAAGCAGCGCAAATAGGGAAGTTATCCACAACATCGGCGACCGAGGCCATTCGGGCGGCCAAGAACTCCGAGAATGCACCGACGCGGACCGAGGCCATGAAGCTGGCAGCAGTCGCCTTGCAAAAATCCAATGATGCGTTGGCGCTTTTGAAGCGCGCAGCTTCCGAGGGCTTTACCGGTGACGAGGGCGAAGTCGCAGCTGTGGTGGTTCAGCAGGCATTGCAGGCTGCGCAAAAAGCCGGGCGTGAAGCTGCCGAACGTGAGCCAGATCAGGGCGCGGTTGCAAAACCCAAGCCAAAGCCAACGGCAGCACCAAAGTCGGCGCCGACACCAAAGCCTACGACAGAGGCGGCCCTTGGCCCCCGACCTGCAATCACAACGTCTGCGATCGCAAGCGCGCCGAAAGCTTCGGTTAAACCTACGCGCGACCCACTCGAAATCGCTGCGGATGCTCTGGAGGCGTTGCGGAACCCTCCTGACGGGGGCGCGCGCGAGGACATTCTGAATTCAGAACCCACTGCCAAGCGCATCGCGGCCACCCAAAAGTCGGGTCCGATGTAGTGAAATTCGGGGGACAGGAACACTCGTTCCCCAAACGAAGTCCCATAGGCGAAAGCCATGGGGAAACAGCGGGCTCCTCGAACTCCCGCAATTTGTTCCACTGCGGGGAGGCAGTGGAACGTCTGACAAGGAAAAAAAAATGAAGAAGCTTCTTTCTACTACCGCTATGCTGACAAGCATCGCGTTTGCGAGTTCTGCATACGCTGCCGAAGTTTATGAGTGGACTGTTGATGGTGTGACGACAACTGGTACTGCTACAGAATATGAAGCCGCTGTAGCTGGTGCCACAACTGAAGTGATTGCACTGGTTGCCATCACCGACGCAGAAGCAGCCATAGCATCTGATTCTCTGCTGGATAGCATTCTTGCAGATGCAACAGCTTTGTCCGCAAGCGTCTCCAACATCTCTCAGAACCTGAACAACATTGATGGTTCGATTGATGTTACCACAGACCGTGACTTCACCAACATGGATACAATCATCGGTTCGCTCGGTGGGACAGATGGCTTTGGGTCCTACAGCCAAGCTGGCGCCAACGTATTTGGCCGCGACATTCCAGATACACTTCTGGCGGTCCTCGATCCGCTGACGCTGTCACTGGGCGATCTGGCAACAACCGCCATCGGTACGCTGCAGTCGGGGAACATGACAGGTTCGTTCGATTCGGACGGTCTGGTATCCACAGTCACCACAAGCTCAACAGCAGCAACAACAAGCGCAAATGCAGCTGCTGAACAGTACGCCGGTATTGCCGATACAATCGCGATGCAAAACATCTCGGTCAACTCAGGTGCGATCGACGGTTCCGTCGCGCTGATCCTGGCCGACGTGAACACGCTTGCCGGTGGCATTGCAACCACCGCAATCGGTGCACTGCAGTCCGGCGCAATGGAAGCAACCATTGCAGGCAACATGGGCGGTGTTACAGAGGCAACATCCGATATCGTAACTGCTCTGGTTGGCAGCACGATTATTCCCTAAGTCACGCTTGAAATAGCGTAAAGAATTCTCTTCGCGCGCAGTTTTGCAGCAACGCGCGGAGAGATAGGAGGTTCCACCCAGCTGTTCCCCCAATAACAGGGAACCTCCACCTTAATTTTCCTTTCACAGTGTAGACGCCTTTGAACATCGAAAGTGAAAAGAAAATGGAAAACATTCTCTCTGGCACGGCGTTGGTCACTGGAGTTTCAATTGCCGCAACAGCAATGGCTCAAGACATCGGCCGCACGTCTGTGAACGGAGTGCATCCATCAGTTTCGCTGCTGGACGGTATTCTTGCAGATGCAGAAAATCTTTTCGCAAGCGCTTCAAACATTTCGCAGAACCTTAACAATATTGACGGTTCTATTGATGTCGTCACATCGCGCGACTTTGACGGCCTGATTGCAGGTCTGGGTGGGATTGTCGGGGGAATTGGAAACTTCGGCTCCTTCAGCCAGGCAGGCGACGGAGTATTCGCGCGCGATGTGCCTGAAACACTTCTGGCGGTTCTTGATCCGCTGACACTGGTGCTGGGCGATCTGGCAACCACGTCCATCGGTACACTGCAGTCAGGGCATATGATAGCGCAGTCAGGTAACATAAAAGCTTGGTTCGATGCGGAAGGTCTGGTGTCCAAGCTTACTACAACCGTGACGACAACAGCGACCTCCACAACCGCAACAGCGCAGCAATACGGCGGAATCGCTGATACCATTGCTATGCAGAATGTATCTGTGAACACAGGTCGCGTTGATGGCTCGGCCCTGCTGATCCTCGCGGATGTGGACGCTAAGACTGGTACCATCGCAACCACAGCAATCGGTGCGCTGCAGTCCGGCAAGATGGAAGCAACAGTCATGGGTGGATTGGGTACAATTTCCGACCACACATCCGGTATTGTGACTGCATTGGTTGGCGGCACGACCAAACCAGGCTTTTAGACCGAAAAGCCACTTGCGACAGGACATGAAAATGATCCTCGCGCACGTCTCGGCAACGCGTTGGGAGAAGGGAGATTTGGCTCAGCCGCTCCCCTTAGCTGCCCCCCACGGGGCTGGGGGAGACAATCAACTCAAGCAAGGATGATGGTTAAGATGAAAAGAGAAATGGCAAATCGCTACTCGCCCCGGGTTCGCAGGCATTCAGTCCGGACGGTCTTTGAACATCAAGGCTGATCCGAAGTTCAAGCGGGCGTGATTGCGGCCATTGCAACGCGCTGACCGGCAATGGTTTGCCCGCAAATCATGAGAGGGAAAGACCGGCGGTAGTGCGCGAGCCGCGACCGGA
>TARA_R110002074_G_scaffold9889_2_pt1 | contig 12868 bp, 9 predicted proteins | sample TARA_R110002074 | Tara Oceans TARA_R110002074 (sample SAMEA4397215) | marine metagenome | biome: Polar Biome; feature: [MIX] marine epipelagic wind mixed layer (ENVO:01000061); material: water (ENVO:00002006), including particulate matter (ENVO:01000060) such as... | depth 10-100 m
ATCCTAAATTGCTTGTCCAGTCTTCGAGGGAAGATTGGGTGAGGTTATTTTTTTTTAGATACTCATGCACATTAGATTGAATGTCTTCTGAATTAGAAAAATTGTTTTTCCACTGCTCGTATTCAGAGTCAGTTAACTTTTTCTCGGTCAAATGAGACCAAATGTTATTCAATATCTCTTCGTTCATTATCCCATATCTATTATTTCCTCACCTACTGTTGCGTCATCCTTAGGCTTAGGAGGTGTTGGTGTTGGTGCTTGCGCCTTTCCTGTGGTTGCCTCCTTATAAATCTTCTTCATCAGGCTAAGAAATGCCATTCTCCTTTGGTCGTGCGAACCGCTATGACTTGATGTCTTAGTATCAAAGTCATGCGGAGGAAGGTCGGCAAACTGTATTCGTACAATATCCCCATCAGAGGTTATGTCATAGTACTCCTGAGGAAGCTCAAGCTTCTCAAACATAAGTTCCGCAGACGTAGAGAAGTCAGAAAGACGACTATTTTCAGTCCAATAATCATATGAATCAAGCTCACTATCCACAGGCTTAAGAGCTTCGTCCATAGTTATCTTAGTATCAAGCGCAACTGCATCAGCATCAGCATCACGTTCTACCTTATAACCCTTAGGCTCTCCAGCGCCCTTTCCTTTAACAGCCGCACCCCTATCTCCAATAAGCTCACGCTCATACTGAGCAACATCTTGAATATCTAAAAGAGCGCCACCATAGTCCTTAACAAACTGCTCATAGCTATCACCAAACTCAATAGGTTTAGTTGTCTTCTTTCTATCCTTTCCTGTTCCCTCCATTATTACGAGAGTTCCTGTCTTCCCATCCTTAGAGACAGTAAACTCTACAAAATCATCACCAATAATAGATGCTATTGCGGAAGATGCTCCTGTCTTATCTACCTCAGTAAAAATCCTGTACAGGACATCACCGTAAGAAACCATCTTGTCGGTATCTTTCTGAGCCTTTCTCTGTGTATCTGTTTGTGCTTTAGGCGCATCAACAGTTCGCTCATAGCCAATCATGGTTCTTAACCCCTTCATCGCAAGCTCTGACGCTGTGTCTTTCTGAGTATCGGTAAGCGTAGACTCAAGACGACCACCATTGTTCTTCTTAACCCATATCAAGTCATCTCTATTTATTCCTAACCTGTTAGCCTCAGCCGCAACATCAGCCTCACTATCTGCTTGAAAGTACTTGTAGTCCTTACCACTGTTGTCCGAAAGAATACTTGCCTGCTGATTAACATCAAGACCCTCAAGCCACTGTGTTCGCACAGTATCCTCAAGGTCAAGACCAGCTACCTTCGCTGCGGGGTTAACTGTTCTCTTACCGTTCTCATCAATGGTAATAGCACCAACACTCTCAGCGTACTTAGATAAACCATCCGTTAAGTCGTACCTGTCGTACTTGTTCATCATACGAATCTGTACATCACCTATGCCTTCAGAAGTGCCATTCATATCGTCATGCATACGAACCATACCTGACACTGGGTCAATCATTAACTGATGATTCTTCAAGTCAATAATACTCTGAACCTCAGTCATGTTCATGGCCTCAAGACCACCAGCGATACCCTCCTCTTGCCTTGTCAAAGCTTGGTTGACAGACTCTTTATAAGCTGAGGTAACAACCTTAAGCTGTGTTACACTGTCTGTTAGGTTCTGACGCTGCACCGAAAAGTCAGTTGGGTTTATCTTCCCCGCTCTTAACAACTGCTCAAGCGCCCTCATATGTTGCGCTGATTGGTTAGCCATCTGTAAGACCTGTGCGTTAAAGGTGTCGTCACCCTTGTTTGTTCTCGCAGCTTCTCTTGCAGCCTCAAGCTCTTTAGATACCTCGGTTCGCAAGGAGGCTATGTCAGTCTCCCTCTTCTCCTTTTTAATAGACTGCTCCTCTTGAATGCCTTCAAAAGCAGTGTTAATATCCTTCTGTATTACGCCATAGTCTACAGCCTTTTGGTCAGCCTTGACCCGTTGTTGATATCCGTAGTAGCTCATTACTTAAATACTGTTAGTGCTTGAGTGTTAGAAATACCGTATTCAGAATTTAATGCAGATAACTCAGCCGAAGTTGTAATACCTGAAATCTTATCATAATAGGCCGACCTTTGAGTTGGGTTTTTAATTAAAGTAGACATCCTATTTCCAATATCCGTTATGCTCTTACCGCTTTGTACTTCCGTATCAATTGATGTGCTTAACTTTGCTGAGTTAGCGTCAGTAGCAGCACCTCCAACAGCAACAGCAGATTGAGCTATGTTTGCAGCGCCCTGAACACCAGCCTGTATTGCTTGGCTCTCATACTCAGCAGCCATCTTAGCAGCATCAGAAGCAGCCATCTGCGCTCCCTCAGCCTCTGCCTTATACGTCTCAGCAAGGTTAGTCTGTATAGTCTGCTCCTCCTCAGCCTTCAACAACTCAAGGTCATCAACCCTCTTAGCCCTTGTAGCCTGTAGCCCCTCTTGTCTTGAAATATTAGCCATCTGCGTTCGGCCTATAGTAGCAGCCAACTGACGAGGGTCACCTCCCCTTGCTACCTCTATACCTGTAGCGGCAACCACAGCAGCGTTATCTGCCGCTGTTCTTTCACCCTCAAGGTTAATCGCAAGGTGGGCAAGCTTCTTTTGCTTTATAGTCTCACGAGCCGACTCCATTGCTTTATCAGCCTCCGCCTGTGCTTTTTTCTGTGCAGCCTCTTGTTTATTTTTCGAATCTACTGCCATCCCTGTACTTACTGCTGCTCCGACTACGGACACAACAAGCCCTGCTATCAAAAGTCCTGAAGCCTGAATCATATGAGGCCAGTCGTAAGGAACGGTGTCATATATTGTTAATAGTACTGTATTTAACATATCATTCTGTATCTGTGATTTATCAATTCATCAGGAAGCTCCCTGTAGTTTTCTGTGTATATCTCTTTTTCAGCCTCCTCAATAGACGTAGCGTCTGTCTTGTATACACAGGCCCACTCAACATCAGTGTGCATATACACCACTCTTTGAGTACCCGCCTTTGTTTGTATAATATGAGGAGCCTTGTATCGCTCTACCTCTCCCGTATCTAATAGTATTGAACACTCGCCTGAAAGAAGAAAGGATGGGTGGGTCTGCTTGTGGATTAATGTAACAGCTATCATGCCTTTGGGAGCAAATATTTTACGGGTGTACATACCGTTCTCAAAGTGATGCTCAAGAGGGAAGTTCTCCTCCATCTCCTCAGTACCTCTTTCAATAGCTATGCCCGTATCTTTTAGTTGCCCCTTAAAGGTCTCTATACTCTCCCACATGAGGCCACGCCCCTCGTGGATTTGCTTCAGTATATCAGCCTCGTTATCCAGTAGGTCTTCCATAGTAGCAAAGATACTACTTTCTAAGGATAGCTTTTCATTACGTCAGAAACAATAGAGAATAATTCAGTTGCCGCTGTGCTGTCGTTTGATAATGTTATCTGACAATAGTGGCCTAACAGACCATGAGACTCAGCTATCTGATTCTTTTGGTACAGGATGAAGTCTGAGTCCAAAGGAACTGTTGTGTCAGGAATCGTAGTGTCAATCGTTAAGACATTACTTGTAGAAGACAAAGGAGCTACTATTTGTCCTGCTAAAACAGGAGCTACTGTTGAGGGGTCTGATGTGGCATAAACAAAGTCACCTATAGAGGCTATGCTGCCTACCTGAAATCCCGTTGGAAATGTCAATGTTGTCGCAGGATCAGGTATAGCGGGGTTTACCGTAGTTACAACACCCAAACCATTCGCTGAACGCATGGAGAAGTTTGTAGCTCCCGATGCAGTAAGTCCCCTTACAAAGGCAAACCAGTTACCCTCTTTCTTCTCAAACCATGACGCGCTTATTGTCCTTGCGGATTGAACATCTGACTCAAGATCCGCAGTCCATGCTAAGTCACTATCCAACTCAATGGTCTTAAAGACCTTAGACTCAAGAGGACTTCCAGCAAAAACTGTTGTTACTGAGCTTGGAGTAATACTAACCAAAGCCTCATCGTAGTATTGGTTACGGGTAAGGTTGGTGTTGTGCCTATACAAGTTACCCTTGTCAAAGGTGTATAGGTATTGGTTCATTCCCTGAATCTGTTCAGGAAAGTACGAGTAAAACGAAGGCCACCCGCCTTGTCCGTTACCTGATGAACCGCTGTATGTGAGTGTGTAGTTTGGCATATTAACAATTATATAAAGCAAGTGATTGAACTACTCCTGAACCATTAACTTCAATTATCGTATATTCCTGTTGGAGCTGATAGTATCCTGCTGTTGATATTGGAATTGTTCCAGCAACATCCGTATAAATTGTGTCAGTAGCAACGGGTAAATCAGCAGACCCATTGTGGTAGTAAACAACATTAGGACTTAATGCACAAGTACCACTTGGACTTGATGCCGCACTTGGAGTAGCTATCATATCTGTTAAGGTAGATGCTAAATTACACACCCCTGACCTTAAAACTACCCCTTCTGCCCCTACCTCCATCCATCTTCCACCTCCGATAGCGTAGTAGCCTAAATCAGGATGCGTAGTAGCTCCAGCATCTGTGTATACGATATCAAACAATCGAGGTACGCCTGCGGTTCCATTAACCTGAACGTGGTAAAACTTTGTTGTAGTGGCTACTGCACAAGCCAAGGTGGGGCTGGCAGGTGGGATTGGCATTTTATTTGCTGACGAAGCAAACGAAGCTAATGGAGCAGGGCATCCAACAGTAACATCTAACATTCCTGCCGAACCCTCTGAAGCAGGTCGTGGGGAGTAAATAGTTACATCCACATTTGCTGGAGACAACTGCTTTGGTATAGCCATGTAACACTTCTCAGGGCTTTTAGGCTTTAAGTCAACGCTTGCTGCCGTAAGAGTTTCAGAGGTTGATGTTCCTGTTGTTTGAAAAGTTGCGGTTAAAGGTTTCCATTCTCTATCATTAAGAGTGTAAGGATTATTGCTTGCATCAATAAGAGTAGCTTCGCTAATCCAATCATCTGACCCCTTGTACCTTGCCTGAATTAAACCATACCTATTGGAGCTTACATTCGTGTATGTAACACCATCATAGGCAGCGTCAAACCCCATAGGGAATCCTTTAAAAGGTGGGTCGCCAAAGTCATACTCAATCACAACAATGCCTGACGGCCTGCTTTGAGTGCATATAGTATCCTTAAAATTATTAGGAGAGGTAACAGGAAACACACCTGTAAAAGGTGCGCTGTAATTACATATAGCCTGACAACAGGAGTCGCATTGATATACCTGACTTAAGGTTAACGGAGAACCGCTCCAAATCCTAAAGACACCGCCAAGCCTATACGTTCCTGCGGGTGCTTCAAGTGTTAATCCCGCATCTGTAAACAGTGCAGTTGACGTTTCAAAAGATGTTCCGTCATAGTAGTATTGTCCAAATGATGTTGGCATTTTAGCAAGTTGTTTTAACGATTACAAGACCTGATGAGTTTAGCCTAATATACTCATTTGAGCCATCTCCTAACCTAATGTAATTATCTGCACCCCAAACAGGAGCTGTAACACAGTCAGCCATAGAGTATATTGTATCTCCTACGGATGGAGCTATGCCACTTCCATTGTGATACCATGTAGTTGCAGTAGCAAGAGGGCAAGCCTGAGCTGCTAATGGTCTTTCAATACTACCTAAAAACGGAGTACACCCTATAATTGCAGTACAGTCACAGCATACATCATTGCTTTGTAATGGGTCTATTGACGTAGAATGACAGAACATTGCTGAACCTGCTCTACGATAGTCGTATATTAAATACAACTCATTCCATGTGCCTGACACAGGGAAGTCTCCCGTGTATAAATCAGGAGCTTGAGTTCCATCAATAACTACAGATGTAGATGCAGCTAACATTGCAGCTATTCCCGCAGGTGTGTTAGTATAACCTAAACTATTACCAAACTTATAAGCAAACTCATTTAAGCTTGAGTTAAATTGGAAGTGGCTTGACGTTGACCCTGTACGATTAGCGCCCATTGTTACTGTTGATGTGGATGCAGGAAATCCTGCCGTTCCACTAATCCCTGTGGTCTCATTAAATTGAGACACAATTGGAGATGTCGAACCTGAATTAAACGTAACAGTTTCCTGTACAAGAGGACTTGTAAACGTACCCGTAGCGTAGTTGTGTTGGTTAATGACCGTCTGATTTGCATCCTGAGAATCAGTCAAACATACCATCACAACTTTTATTTCTGAACCTGTTGGACAGGCAGGAAACATTGTTGTTATGGAACTTAAGTTAAAAGCCTGCGGGTCTACTGTAACTAATAAATCGGATATAGATGCAACATCCTTAGATACCGTCATTATTAAATTAATACCTGCTAACCCTAATGTTGGGCCTGTATCAACTCCATTATAGGTTATAGTGTATTCAGTGTTTTCTGTTTGAGTAAATGTAAACTGCATAGTACCTACACCGTTACCCCCATTCACAATGTACTGAGTCTGAGCAGTAAGCCCTAACCACTGTATATTAGCTAAATATGATTCAGCAGCCCTACTTCTACATCCTGTTATTGGTATCTGTAATGGAAGGCTTGTTGTGTTAGATGCCAGTACATACTCATTCATGTACGGGTCAAATCCACCAAGCTTCTGAGTGGTAAAGGAATCCTGAAACAGGTCTCTAAACCATGACCTCATGCCGATAGACGATATAACTTGAAGGGCATCTCCTTGACTAACCGACCCCGACAGCTTAATAACTGAAGACCGCTTAGCATCTGTAAAGAACATATCCCTACCATAGGTGGCAAAGCTCTCAGGGTTGTTTGATATACCATACTCCTCAATCCTTGCGATTTGCGTCCCTAAGATTGTGGGCGCAGCGGTAACAGTACTTGTTCCGTCAGCACTTGTTATAATACTTTTGTTTACTGTAATGTAGGATATCTTATCCTCTTGCAATACCAGTAAGTTATCACGAAACGAATGCAGTATCTCAATAGGGCCGTAGGACTCCTCGCAGTCTTTGTAGTTGGCAAGACCAAGGTTGAAATTGTTTAGGTTATTCAGAGCTGTCTGCTCTTGGTACAACCCACTATAGGTTATTGATGACTCTCTTCTTATCTGCTCGTAGTCCTGCGTGGTTACACCAGCAGACCTGTTCCCAAGTGTAAAGTAATTACCTGTAAGCGAGTCAAGTATCTTGTAGCTTTCAACACCATTACCAAAAGCAAAGCAGTTAAAAAAGCTCAGGTTAACTTTTCCCTCTACAGAAGCTGTTTGGTTCACATCCCCATCTACCTCCGCAGGGTTAGCCATATGAAACCCATTCGTAATAGGATAGTTATCAGCCCCCTCATAGTAAATACCATCAGCTACCTTGTTTGGAATTGTCTCAAAGACTAATATATCTTGACCACTATTAACAGTTATTTGAGCAAATATTTTACTACTCCTTGGTTGACCCTCACCCATACAGGCTGTAACACCTCCCGTTATATTTAAAATTAACCAGTCATCTCCAGTGTAGTCAGATGTAGTTATTTTGGAAAATTGATATTGATTAGTTCCTATATCAGCAGGAATAATTGATGCGTTAAGTCCGTTAAAAGTACTGAACGGAACAGGTGTAGGTATATGTACATTTCCGCCAAGCGCAGGGTTGTATACAGTGTCACTGGGGCTATCAGAATCGGGAATCTCAGCGAGGTCTGTAACACTATCACCGCTTACATTCACCCCTTCTGCGTCCCAAAAATCCTTAAAATCAGGATAGCTGTTTTGAGCAGTGTATGTTTCTTCATATAAGCTCTCAACACCACCACAAGGCGAACCATCTTCATTAGCATGGTTCCTTACAAAACGAAATCTTAACGAGATAATATCACCACTTTGTATAGCGAGAGGAACAGGATTAGGCACTGCTTCAGTTCCTGAGTTTAAGCAAACATTAATCATCATTGCAGGAACTGCATCACCTTCATCATTTCCTCCTCCCACAGGGATCCCCAATGTGAAAATAGATGCAACAAATATACCCACATTAGGCTCAACCTTTACAAGTGTTTTAAGGTTAGTACTGTCAAACAAAAGATAATCTACGCTATCAGCACTCCACCCAACAGGAATAACCCTTGCATACACGCCTGCTGGTTGTAATGTCGTGGTGGTGGGAGGTGTTGATGGTTCAAGGAAGTTCTTTGCTTGACTTGCTACTTCTAAAATAGTTGCGTTGACAACATTATTTAATGGGCCGTTGCTGTCAGCTTTAACAATTAGCCTTAAGCCTTCAGTAACCTTGTTAGTTTGCTCTCCTTCAAGAAGTATCCATACCGACCCCGTTTCAATATCAGAAAATGCAATCCTTGAGTATATCGTCTCATATAAACCTTGAGACGGCTTAAGCATAAACTTATACCTATCAGCCCAAGATGGAGGTCTCATTCCTGTAGGAATAGTTACCTGTAAGTGATTTAAAGATATACTATTTCTTGCATCTATATGCTCAGAGTTATTCTCACTAACAAGTACAGTTGTCTGCCGAGCATTAGAGTCTTGATATATAATACCTACTTGATACTCCCTATTGCTATGAAGACTTCTTTTACTTTTGACTTTACCAAAATATCCAAACGCAGTATTAAAACTAAAGTATTGAAACAACTGAGCAGCACCAGTATTGCAATAAGGCGGGTCAAAATCTGTAATGTTTTTATACCTATGTGCTGGTGGACTAATTTCTAAATTTGTTCCGTCAAGGACTATAATTAATCCCCCCCAATAATCTTCTGCTGACCCCCCACCCAAAGTACTTTGTGGTGGTGATACATTGTATATTGGCTGTTGGTCTTCGGGTGTTAACGATCCTTGAATTTGTGTTGCCATACAAGGTTCTACAGAAAAAGTTATAGACGGTTCTTGTCCTGAATTATTTACAGCAGTAACCGAAGCGTTAAATCTATCGAACCAAGAACTTCCAGTAGACCAATTGTCAGGGTTGGTTTGATAATAACCATCCCATCCTGATACAAGTTGAAATGGTGATGGTTGCCCCCCTGTTGGACTATAAGTATCAAAAACATCTGCTAAATTATCATAATCTTGCTGTAGGGTATATGTAAGGTTTAATGTCCACGGGGCTGATAAGTTAAAAGCTGAAGCAGCTTGAGTAGATGGATGCGCCCCTGCAAAAGAAAAACTATTCCCAACAAAGGCTAAAGCAAATTGAAATATATTCCCTTCTTTTAAATCTGTGGTTACATCAATACCGCTTAAATCAAATACAACCCTTCCGTTAAGTATATTTACTTGTGAGACTAAAGACGAATCTACACTTATAACCCTATCACCTAAAACACTGGGTAATGTTATAGACCCTAAATTATTTGACGACACCCCTTCTACGCGGTAACTTAAGTCAATATCCTGACCAGTTGAATCAGTAAGGTCACGCTGCTCAACGTAGTTACCATATAGTAGCCTGTTGCCAAATATGTTTTGCGCCTTAGATTTAAGTGGTACGTTGTCATACAGCCTTAGTATCTCATCGCTTCGTAAGACCGTGTATATCTCTCCGTTAGTAAATGATACGATGTTATCATTGTCTATTTGACTCTCTACATCATACTCGTCCACAACAAATATGTTGTTAGAGTCAGCCTCCTTAAACACAAGGTCAACCCCCATAACCTGCTCAACCCCAGTGTTATATGTTATATTAACCTGATTGAAGCTGTTCTGCATTCCATCATTAAGAACATCATCAACACCTAATTTAAAGCTGGTATGTGGATTAAATGATGGGGCGGTAAACTGAGACAACGCGCTATACTCACCGTCAGCATACTGATAGCGGTACGCGAAACACAGGAAGGTATCCTCAATGTAATTCTCTCCACCAGCTACCTGAGCAAACTCAATAGTTGGAGCCTCAAGTGGTGGCGGCTTAATAACACTTATGTCAAGCTCAATGATTTGGTCTCTAAAAGGATATATCAATCCAATAGCAGGAAATGGATATTCTCTCGTTACGTTTATCTTTCTTGGCTCGTTGTAGTTATCTGTAAAAAACAACAGGTCGTCAATCTTGTCAACGCCATTTACAAGATACGCAGGGTTAAAGTTTAACAGTGTCTCAGAAACAACATGGTAAGTAAGCTGTTGCGCTGTCATATCATAAGACACTATCATGTCTACTTTACCCAAGACACCACCTGAAGGTGGAGCGGCCTGCGGGTTTGCAGGGTCATGCACAAACCAATAGATTGTCTCCTGCTCTGAGTCTGCGTGTGTACCAATGCAAGTGGCTTGGTCGCTTAAATCAACTCCATTGTAACTTAAGGATGTGATAGCTGAGTTACCCTTAGAGTTCTCTATAGCCCCAATGTCAGTAAGCTCAGTTGAGCCTACCCGTATATTCACCGCATCAATGTACTCGCCAGCAGGCAAGAGTCTTTCATCTATGCTTTTGTTCATTCGCCCACTAACGAAATTCCTTGTCTGCTTAGCCATATTACTTTATGAGTTTATTCTGACCTCTCATGTTCATTAACAGTCGAGCTGGGTGTAGATTACTAATTCTAATCTTAGCGTTCCTTAACAACGCGCTCTTGTCTTTCTGCGCTCTCCTTACCACATACTCCTGTACCCCAAACCTACTGTTAAGAATAGAGTACTTAATGTACGCATAAATAAACTCTTCAAAGAACTTGTGAACCCGAACACCAACATCGCTTGGGTCATATACATCTCCTGAGTCATTTGACGTAAATGGCTGTCGGTTCATACCATCTGAGATATACTCAAGCACACACTGCTCTCCTGCCATCCCTGAGCTGAAGTTAATCACACCAGCAGCCTTATCCAACCTGAATGTAGGATTTACGTTAGCTGTCTCTGTGTTTAAACCATACCGCGCACCTATCTGAAAATCAAAGTACCACTGACCATCAATGTTGTAGCCTTCACTACCGTTATAGATGCTGTCGTTGTTTAGGTACATTGTTCGGGCTGTTCCCGCAAGACGCTCTGTGTCAAGCAGTGAATGCTCAGGCTGCAATATATTACCCGACTCATCAAACAATATGTTGCAGTTGTTGTCTTGCAAGTATGACTCAGCACTGTTCGCCTGTATGTTTTCTGTTAATGGGTAGAGCGTACCGTTCTTAAACAACGATAGTCTTACCCAGTTTACAAAGTCAGGTGGCAACACAAACCTTAAGTCGTCACATACGTTTAGCTCAAGTGCTTTTATCTCCTTGAACGCATCGTAATTCAACTCTTGTATACCCCTCTTTGCGTGGAATAGAATCTGATACCTGTTGATATTATTCACAAGCTCATGGTTGCCTTGATAGATGAGCATGAAGTTGTTCACTACGTCAGTCAAGCTAACGTACTGATACGAACCCCAATTAGCATCCTCAGGAGCATTCCCCTCATTCTCGTAATACTGATATCCGCTTAAGTATGCCATTATTGTTCTTGTTGGTTTTCGTTGGCTTCCATAGTAGTCATTGCGTTAACAACCTCCGTCTCCCGTATTGATATACCTGCGTACTGCAATATCTTCACAACCAACATAGGCTCATCAGAAGCAGGTAGCTCAAAGTCTTGGTAGTCTGCACTTGTTTGGTCAAACTGTGGTTCACCATTTAATAGTGTTACATATGTCCATTTAGGCTCAACAGGATACCTTACATACTGGCAATCTATCAACGCTCCTGTAATGGTGTCAGGGAAAATAAATGCAGTGTTTCCCCTAACCACATAAGCAGGAAATTCTGTTGTTGGCGCTGTCAACAATGAGTTTAAAAGATTATGAAGTTTAGATTCAGATACTTTTTCTACATCCAATGTGCTGTTATATAGCAACCTATTGATGTAATAAAAATTAGCAGGAAGTGTATACTGATTTGTTCCTGAGTTAACAAGTGCTGCAAATACAGAGAACGAATCAATTACCTCAAGCAAGTTCTCAGCAAGGTTAGCATAGCTTGAACCTGTTGTGTGAGCGTTTACCTTGTTTATCTGATAGTTGTATTGATAGAAGTAGTCTTCAAACATATCCATCTGAGCCTGCTTTGCAAACAAATTAAAATCAGACGGGGATATGTAGCCGTAGTTGTTCTTGTTGCAAACTGCAAGAACTGTGTTTCTGACTGAGTTTATCATGGAAATACCTTTCTACAAAGATAGCCAAATAAAAAAAGGGTGTCCGTTAAGACACCCTCTTCAAAACATGAAAGCAGTACTTTAGCTAAATACAGTTACTGCTACACTTGTTACTGTTTGTCCCGAAGGAAGTTTAACAGGAACAACAACATTTGTCCAGCTTGTCTCAGCAGCTTTTACTAAAGCGTCATTAATAGCTGTAACCATTGCAAACGTAGAAGCAACTGTCACCAAACCAAAGTGATGTCCAAAAGCACCAACGCTATAAATTCTCATTGCAGTAGCAGAAGTTCTTTCTACAAACAAACCTTCGCCTGCTGGAATCAACTCCTTACCTGCACCTGTGGTAATCTCAATATACTTTGCCATTGTTAAAAAATTAAATGGGTTAAAGAAAACAAAGATACGTTATTCTTCCATATGCTTTTCGAGCATCTTCAAAGTCTCAAGCCCCTCATCTGACTGTAGGTAAGACGAGGTGATATACACATAGTCCTCACCGAAAGGAACCGTAAGCATACGCTTCTTGTTGTTCGGTAGGTTGAAGTATACGTCCTTGTTGTTGTTCCTCATACCAAGTAGCCCATTCTCAAAGAACACAGACACATCAGCCTGTAGGTTCAGCATAGGGTCATCAAGTATGTTAAGGAACTCCTGTGGGTTTGTCTTAGCGTAGATAAGAACATCTCGCTTCAACTCAGCAGTAGATA
>TARA_R110002074_G_scaffold5868_1_pt1 | contig 12862 bp, 16 predicted proteins | sample TARA_R110002074 | Tara Oceans TARA_R110002074 (sample SAMEA4397215) | marine metagenome | biome: Polar Biome; feature: [MIX] marine epipelagic wind mixed layer (ENVO:01000061); material: water (ENVO:00002006), including particulate matter (ENVO:01000060) such as... | depth 10-100 m
GAATAGCATTACGATATTAATTTATGTAATTTTAACTTTATACAATTATTCGCATTAAATTATTTGGGTTGAATAGTATAACTCGTAATTATTTTAACTAGAATCAATATTTAAATACAGATAAGGTTATTATTATAATGGATAAACTTGTTGCATCTAATTGCGATAGTTATTTAAAATATATTATATCACCAATAACACCATATTTAATATGCCAGCATTATTTTTCAACTGAAATATATAAAGGTAGTCATAAATATATTGAAGTTGACATAACACAATATATTAATGAAAATACAAATGATTTATATATTAATAAAAATTTTGATAAAATCAAAGAAGGCGATATAATTCAAGTTCAGATGGATTTATTTGATTTATTTGTAAATAATATATTACCTAAAATATCTTGTAAAATTATAGTAATTACATCTCAATGGCATTTACCGCAAATACGTAGAAACGAGTCAACTGATAATTTTATTGATAATAGCAAACTTATTCTATGGATATCACAAAACCCTATTTATGAAAATCATAATAAATATATGGCATTTCCATATGGAATACAACATCAATGTGTTGATGAATATATGGATTTTGTAAATAAAAATTATCATAAAATTTTAAATATAGATACAAAGAGTAATTTTTGTTACAATTCGCCATTCGGATTACATAGTCATCTACCAATGAATCATATTAGAAAACATCCCATATTTAATAATGTAAAAAATAAAGGAGTGCCTTACTATGAATTCTTAAATAATATTTTAAAAAGTAAATTTACTATATCAACTAGCGGCGATAGAGATGATTGTTATCGTCATTATGAATGTATTGGTTTAAATACGACTCCCATATCAAACATAAATTATAAAGAAATATTTGGAAATAACATGATATATTCAGAGATAAATGAAATTGTAAATATTATAAATGGAGAAACAACCTTAATTTTTTATCCTAATAATAAAGATATTATATTAATAGATTATTGGCGTGATAAAATATTATTCCGACTAGAAAATAAGTAAGTTGAAAATGATAATTAATTATTTACATTAATATATAAATAGTTAACGATTATATTATACACAATGTATTCTATTCTAATACCACAACGCGTTAATGATAAAATATTTACATCCGTAACAAAAGAATTGATTTTTAATTGTCTTACCGTATATGAATATTCTAATATGTCTCGTATAGGCGGTAATACCAATCACAACGATGGTGGCTATGTCATATGTAGCGATTTTAATAACTATGATATTCTTATTTCAGCAGGCATTGGAGGCGATATAACGTTTGAGAAGGATGTAACCAAGCGTTATAATATTAAATGTATGGCGTATGACGGAGAATGTAATTCAGCAACCGAAATATGTTCTTCTGAAGAATTAATAACACACATTCCTAAAAATATTAGCAATATTAATAGCGAAAAAACTACTAATCTGAAAGACAGCATTCAAATATATAAGAATATTTTCTTAAAAATGGATATCGAAGGAGGCGAATATGCATTCCTTGAAAACTTAACAAATAATGATTTTAAAAATATCTCCCAAATTGTTATAGAATTTCACTTTGTAGACATTATAACAAAATGGAAGATTCTTGAAAAAATAACAGAAACCCATTATCTTGTTCATTTTCACGCAAACAATAATAATCAGGTATTATATTGTTATGACGGGTTTTATGTTCCTGCCGTATTTGAATGTACATACATAAATAAAAATTTAGTAAATGGAGAACTACCATTAAATAAAATAGAACTACCTAATAATATGGATAAGCCAAATATAAAAGATAGAATAGACTATAATTTCAATTGTAAGCCATGGGTAAATAAATAGATTTTACAAATATATTTTTTATTAATATATTAATATGATTAACATTCGCAATAATCACATTAATGAGATTGGTGCGTTAGTTTTATTCGCCGCCTATTACTATGTATTTTCTATAGATACCAATAACGAATCTTATATTCAATCGAAGTATTGGTTAGGGTTGAATATAAAAAGCATCTATGCACTGATTCCGCTACAAATTATATCAGCGATTGGGTTCGTGGTATGGATGATTAGTGTTCGTAATAATCCACCAAAAAAGGGGTTATTAAGCTATAAGTTTTTAAATAATCCAATGTATGAAGTTTTGGTTTTATTACTCGTTGTTGGCGCCATTATGTGGCCGCTAACGCTGTTACAAAACAATATATTGGGAAACAAAACATTATTCAAAACGATAATATGTTGTTTTAGTTTATTAATTTGTTCGGTCGCAGGAATACTAATGCAGGCGGGCAGCTACGAAGGCAATATATCAGCAGCCGCAATAATCGGCATTACTTTATTTAATTCTACGGTTGTTTTAGGTGATGGTATCGGTTGGACTTCTAGACTGGTTCACCAAACGTTGTATTCCTAATCAATCTCTTCAATCTTAGGCTCATCTTCCGGAACTTCCGGAACATTAGGCATACCACCAGTCATATCAGGCATTCCGGGCATATCAGGCATTCCGGTCATATCGGGCATTCCACCCATATTCTGTTTCATCATCTCATCAAAGATTGGCTTGGCGAGCTCCTCTAGCTCTTGGTATTTAGAATCATATTCGCTTGGTTCGTCGTGTTCATCGTTCATCCATGTCTTAATCTCCTCAATCTTACTCTGAATCGGTTCCTTGGCCTCATCGGGAACTTTCATTTTCTCATCATTTAGCATACCCTCCGTTGAATACACATACGTCTCCAACTTATTCTTAGCCTCCAACAATAGCAGAACCTTTGCGTCCTCGTCCTTAAATTTCTCCGCGTCCGCTACCATCTTCTCAATGTCCTCGGCGCTCAGACGCCCCGTGTCGTTTGTGATAGTGATCTTCTCCTCTTTACCAGTGGACTTTTCAACCGCCGATACATTTAGGATTCCGTCGGCGTCCACATCAAATGTTACGTCAACCTGAGGTTGTCCTCGAGGCATTGGCGGAATTCCTTCAAGCGTGAACTTGCCAAGCGAGTTACAGTCCTGCGTCTTCGCGCGCTCACCCTCAAATACCTGAATAAGAACCCCCGGCTGGTTATCGGAGTAGGTGGAAAATGTCTGACTCTTCTTGGTAGGAATAGACGAGTTGCGCTTGATAAGTGGCGTCATTACCCCCCCAGCCGTCTCTAGCCCAAGAGAAAGAGGAGCAACATCCAGCAATAGAACATCCTGTAGCGCTTCCGATTTGTTATTTCCACTAAGAATTGCCGCCTGAACCGTCGCACCATACGCGACAGCCTCATCGGGATTAATTGATTTACACAGCTCCTTTCCTCCAAAGAAATCGCTCAGCATCTTCTGAACACGAGGGATCCGCGTTGACCCACCAACCATAACAATCTCGTGCACCTGACCCTTCGACATCTTGGCATCACGGAGGACCTTCTCAACTGGCTCCATACACTTCTTGAAATAGTCCATATTCATATCCTCAAAGCGCGCGCGAGTAATCGTCGTATTAAAATCAATTCCCTCAAAAAGTGAATCAATCTCAAGATGCGCCTGAGTTGCCGATGAAAGCGTCCGTTTAGCACGTTCGCATGCGGTTCGCAGGCGGCGCATAGAACGCGCATTGTCGGTAATATCATGCTTGCATTTCTTCTTGAATTCCTGAGCAAAATAGCTAACCATTCGATTATCAAAGTCTTCGCCACCAAGATGAGTGTCGCCAGCCGTTGCTTTTACCTCAAAAATACCCTCCTCAATTGTGAGAAGAGACACATCAAATGTTCCGCCACCAAGGTCAAAAATAAGAACATTCTTCTCATCCTCCTCTTTCTTATCAAGTCCATAGGCGATTGCGGCTGCGGTTGGCTCGTTAATAATACGCAATACGTTCATCCCTGCAATCGCACCCGCATCCTTCGTTGCCTGTCGCTGCGCATCATTAAAATACGCCGGGACAGTAATGACCGCATTCTTAACATCCTTCCCAATGTACGCTTCCGCAATCTCCTTCATCTTAATAAGAACCATTGACGAAATCTCTTCCGGAGTAAAACTCTTTAGTTCCTCTTTATAAGTTACTTTGATTAGTGGCTTATCATCAGAATCTGGTTCCACGGTGAAAGGCCAGTGCTTCATATCCGATTTTACGGCCTCGTCAGAAACCTTGCGACCGACCAGACGCTTGGCATCAAAAATCGTATTAGTAGGATTTACCGATACTTGGTTTTTAGCAGCGTCCCCAATAAGGCGCTCTTTATCATTAAATGCAACATAAGATGGGGTGGTGCGATTTCCCTGATCATTCGCAATAATTTCCACTCTGTCATTTTGCCAGATTCCTACACACGAATAAGTCGTTCCCAAATCAATTCCTACTGATGCTCCTTCTACGCTCATAATAAGTTATACTATAAAGTTTCTTTTATATTATTTAATTTATATATGTTTGCTGTTTACGACTATTTGCGTTACGAGTCAGAGTCAATCGTTAAAGTTACTCTATCTTCACCTATAAAAAATGATATGGATTTTGACATATTTTTATTCAAATGGCTAGAACTATATAATAACAAAAGACCATTTATATTCATATTTGATACGTGTAACGTTGGATACATCCCGTTAAAATATAGTTTAAGAATGTCTATTTTCATAAAGGACCTCAAAAAACAAAAATATCAATATTTACAGAAAAGTATTATTCTAGTGAACAGTAACATGGTAAAATATATGTTGGACTTTATATTTATGATTCAACCACCAGTAGCACCCGTTTACATTACAAATGATGATAAAGACATCAATAATATAATTAATAATATAGATACAATGTCTACGCACATTTTACCGAGATAATCATATTTCTAATTTATAATATTATTTTATAATATTATTTTATAATGTATTATCCTATTAAATTAAAAGCATTTACTCAAAAGTCTATAAATAATATTGATATAGATGAGGATTTGCTGAAAGAATTATTGCTTAAAAATATACTAGAATGTCCCTATTCTACATTTCCATATATGTCTGGTAAGAATTCAAAAGAATCTCAAGAACTATACGGGTGTGGAAATTGCGTAGCAATGTCAATCAACCTTCAAAAATTATTAAAAAAACACAATATTAAATCTAATTTGGTCCCTGCTACTATACCAAAAATGTATTATATGCCCGATTTTCTAGACGTTAGTCATGTAGCTGTTCTAATTTTAAAAAGTGACAACGAGGGCTATTTAATTGATCCAGCGTTTTATTTTCTAGAGCCAATGAAAATTAACATAAACGACGGAGAGAATCGTGGGATATCTTGGCAAAATGTATACAGAGGTGAAGAGGAAGACCTTACCTATAACATTAAACATTTGACGGAGGAGTTGAAATATAATGACTATCAGACAATACCAGAAAATACATATATGGTTGAGACTTTCAGAACAGACGACACATCAGACAAGTGGCGTTACTATCTCACCGAGATCAAAAACCCAGACAATGCAATAAGCTCCTTCAATCTAACCAGTAAAAAATTTCCATTTATGGCCACTCTAGATGATAACTTAAAATTAAAATTGTTCATTAAATATCTTGATATAGATAATCTTAAAATTAAATATGACGGGAATGAAGTATATACTGGCGATTATGATAATATTCCCGACGACATTATGGAAACAATAAGCCCGTATCTGAGAAAACATTTCGGAAAATCATATAAAAATTCCATCAGATGTCCTGCTAACGCGGATACTAAAATATACAAACTAACTGATACTATAAAGAAAAGGAAGCGCAAGTCTTCTACTAAGAAAAAGAAGCGCAAGTCTTCTACTAAGAAAAATAATAAAAGTGTTAAATTTAAAAGCAATATTAGTTACATATAAACATAAATACGGAATAATTATATATGTTATATATAATCATTTGTCTATCAATGCCGATTATAATGCTTGTTATATTTGTAAGAGCATTAACCCCCACACATTTAATAAATTAATAAATTAATAAATTATGGAATATGTAATAAATAGTTACGACGAATCCATTGGTCTACGCTCTCGCTATGTGGTTGTTCTGACGACATAAGGCGGTATGCATCCAAATAACCCACGTCTATATTACAACTTTCAAGATTTTTATATATTATCTCATGTGTTGTTAATTCCCAATGTATTAAATAATCCATATGTTCAATCTGTGGAGTTGAACGAACTATCCGTTGTGAAATTTGTGGAACTACCCGATGTGGAATTGAACGAACTATCCGATGTGGAATTGGACGAACTATCTGTCTCCACATTTACATTAGTGTTATTTATTATATTTAAATAAGGAACCCTTTTAATATTTTGACTTTGTAATAAAGCAAGAGATATGTGCTGGGATATGGACGCTATGCTCATATATGTGTGATATTTATAACTCGAAACCATAGTGTTTTCGCCATACTCTATACTGTACCACCAATAGGCCGGAACATATATAAGCTGTCCTGCGTGTAATTCCACTTCCAAACATTTAAACTTGTCAAAATCGCTCTTATGAGCTTCAGATACATTCCATGGATTTATTAGACTTCTAAATTCATAATTATCATAATCCTTTTGTTCGTGTAAGAATTTGCTATTTTTTGGTGGTGTCATTTTAATCCTAATATTTCCTTGAATGACATTAAAGTAGTTCCTATAATTAAGATTATACCTAAATGGAGTAACCGACTTCGCAGAACCGGTCATTAAATCGTAATCACATTTACACGTTAAATATGGTCTTAATAAAGAATCACTGTATTTAAACGTTTTCAATAACCCTGTCTCCTCTAAAAAATCTGCATTTGATTCGCTTATATAAGAGGCGTTCTTATCAGAATCAATAACTTTATACATTTCGTCCATACGTAAAGGTATGTATAATTCTTCGTCGTCAGATATAACCCTGTTAATATTTCTAATTTTAAGATCAAATGACGAATAGTTTTCCACAAGACTACTTTTATTACATTCTGTATGAACGGAATCAACGTAATTGAATATTACTGGTTGTCGTAAACCACATATTTCCTCTAATTCGTCCTTATCTGGTGTTTCAGACTCATATACTTCTAAATCATTGCTCGTCTTAAGATGAAAAAAAATATGTAAATATAGAAACAATACAATTACAAATATCAACGTTTTTATTATAAATCTCATAGTTAATTTTAATAAATACTTTTATATTGGTATAATTACACATCAATTTTCGGAGCCAGATAAAACACTACGTAGCTATCCTCTTCAAGTTTAAACCGCGTCTCCATTGGGCGATTCTGATGAAACGCCATGTTACAGTGTTTGTTTAGTTTACAGAATAGACACATCATAGAGATATGACGAAGATTATACGCCTGTTCAAGTTCGTAATCCTCTTGTATGGCATATTCAATAAAATCATCTAAATCAATATTTACTTTCATAGTTCCATCCGCACCAGATGCTAGAAAGAGAACTTGTGACTCTGTAAATGTTAGAACCAGTTTATCGTGAAATATTTGAAGCTGTGAGACTAGCTCGCACAATTGTTTGCTCTCCATAATAATATCAATCTCGCTTTCTTCTGATGTAATTTCCAACATATCCTGATCTATATCCATCAATGGAATTTCAAAAAACTTATCAAATCCGACATTACTTCCTGTAAACGATACAAATAAATTATCAATGTTTTCATCAATACTAATTTCAATCTCCTGTTTTTCTTCATATATTCCTAGAATTTTTTGAATGATCTGCGTGCTCACTCCAAACGATGTTGTTTCATCCTCTAAATTGTATTCGTAACTATCAAACCACGCTGCGTTTAGCTTGGCTTCAAAGCAACTAGACTGACTAGAATCCATTCCTTGCATAAATATTCCATTTTTACTAGCATTTAATATAACGTGTTCTGAAAATGCCTTTAAATTCTGAAATAACACATTAAACTGGGTGATGCGTTCTTTATTATTCAATTGTAGCTTCATTGTATTAATTATAATAATACTTTTAATATTATAATCAATTTTATTAATATTCACACTAAACACTAGAGACTTCAATCGCACACGAAAGACAAATAAATGTGTTATGGTCCAACTTTATATATGAATTATTTTGTATTATAAACCCACATGCGTCGCATCTATTTCTCACTCTCAATCTAGTAGCCCTTTTTTTTTCAGCTATTTTTTTCCTCCTCTCCCTCCGCTTTTTTATTTTTTCATCATCACTATCGTACACATATATAACTTCCGTTCTCTTAAACATAACTGCGTGTTCGGTCATACTATAATATAGATTTCTTTTCTTATATTCATATAATTAAAACTCCTCCCCGCCAACTATGTAATCATTTTCATTGGTTGTTAAAGTATCATCTACAGTATCAGTTACAGTATCAGTTACAGTATCAGTTACAGTATCAGTTACATTATCTGTTACATTATCATCTACAGTATCAGATACAGCATCCGTTACAGCATCATCTGATACTTGAAGTTTTTTTTTCAGGAGTGCAAGCTCTAAACTAACCTGTATTGAGTGCGATTGAGCCTTAATTATAATCTCTTTTAATTCCTTGATTTGTTCCTCATAATCATTACTCTTTGAACTTGTATCTCTAATATTGTTATTCGTTTTGGGAATGCCTATGTTTAATTGACGCTCCACATTATCGAGACGTTCTACGATATTAGTTTCAGAATCATCATCATCCGATATATTTAATACCTTATTGATTCGGTCCTGACGTTTATACAGTAAATCTAATTTATTATGATGTTGGTTTAGAATTTGGATTGGTGATAAGGCTGCTTGCGAAGGTTTACCAGGACTGTTCTGCGGTTGAGAAGCGGTATTTGCCGTATCACTTCCCCCGCGCCTACGTTTTGCTGCCGATAATGCTGCGCTTCCACTCATTGATAATTAGTAACATCTTCTTTCTAAATTATTTCCGCATCTCCATTGTTATTTTTGAATGGCTATTATAATCTACCAAATCAAAGTCATCCATTCTATAATCAGCAATATCATTGGGTTTTCTATTAATATTAATTACTGGGAATTTAAAGGGTTTTCTCTCTAGCTGTCCCTTTATTGATTCAATATGGTCATCGTATATATGACAATTTCCTAAATGATAATTGAATTCGGTTGCGTGCAATCCACATTGATGCGCTATTAAATGGGTCAACATACTGTATGATGCAATATTAAAGGGAACACCGAGCCCAACGTCTCCGCTGCGCTGATATAGACTGCACGCCAATTTATCTCCAGGCAAAACGTTAAACTGAACCAATACATGACAAGGCGGTAAAGCCATTTCGGGCAACTGACAAGGGTTCCACGCAGACATAATCAGTCGGCGCGAATATCTTTTCTCTGGGTCCTTAAGACTATCGATAATATACTTTAACTGATCTACACCTTCATTTGAGTAATCATCCTTACAAGTCTTATATTTAGCGTTAAAATGTCTCCACTGATGTCCGTATACAGGACCAAGATCATCCTCGGCTCTATCATTTAGTCCGATACTATCCAGATACTCACGAGAGGCGTTTCCGTTCCATATTTTCACCTTCTGTTCCTTTAGAACACTATTGTCAGTAGAACCGCTTATGAACCAAAGTAGCTCCTTCATACACGTTTTCCACGCCACACTCTTACTTGTAAGTAGCGGTAACGTATTATCTTCCAGTGTGAAATGCATTGAACTACCAAATACTGTTAATGCGTTACCATTACGACCATTCACCATCGTACCTTCGCGCAATATATCGTCAATTAAATTAAGATATTGATTCTCTTCGTGGTATACATTTTCGTCGCCATATTTGCGCATTTTAAGATTGTTAAGCGCGGTTTTCAACATAATACTAATATTAGTAATAATATTTTTAATTTCTTTTTATAAAACATATGGATAAACTATCTGAAACTATAAAGGATGCACCGAAAGACACAACCACTTTTGTTAATCACGTTTTGAATTTTGATGACGCTAATAAAGGCGAAATGTTTAATATGTTTCAATATGGATTATTGGCCATAATTCCTATACTAATAATTTTAAAGGCGGTCAAGTATGCTATCCCAGAAGAAGATGATACTAAGGGAAGTTTAGAAATACTTATGGAATCTACCGGACAGATAATATTAATTCTAGGATTAATCTGGTTCTCAGATAAGATAATTCGCTATATACCGACATACAGTGGTAGCGATTATCATAAATTCTACCCCACAAACTACCTTCTCCCGTTCATTCTAATTTTAGCAACAATGCAGACCAAATTCGGGGCGAAGCTAAATATTCTTCAGGAGCGAGCTATGGATTTATGGAACGGTACTTCATCGGCGGAGACAGAAGCCACAAATGTCAGAGTTAAACAGCCCATCGCAAATCAACACCAGCCTAGCCAAGCCGACCATTTAAGTGCCACTAATATTCTCCCAAATGACCGCTCTCTAACTACAATGCCTCAACAGCAGCCAGAGCAAGACAATGTTAACTTTAATAATATGTACGCTGATACCCAAACTCCATTAGAAAACGCGAATATTCCTACAATGGAGCCCATGGCCGCAAATGATATGGGTGGTGGCGGTTTCTCCAGCTGGTAAGTATGATAATAAACTAATTTAAATATCATTGATTATAATAATCTATGAAGTTCTGTTTCAGAAGTATTATTTTATTTGCCACCATAATGATAACCACGGCTGATAAAAAGTATAATGTTTACTATTCGGCTGTGGCACCAAGCTCGTATATTTGTCTATGTGTTCCAGCCTATATAGTAAAACGTGTGTCCGATAATAACATTACTAACTGGGATGGTGAATGTAGCAAAAATCAGGTGTGTTTCTGGAACTCAGACGAGGTTCTAATAAAATATTGGTATTCACCCATTAATTAAACTAATATATAATATGAAGATTAACTTGTTATTCATATTATTACAAATTCAACTGGTTTCTGCTTTTATTTCTTCTGTTTCATTTAGAAATGTTAAACAGTTTTCAAATATTAATACGCATAATAAAATAATTTCCATCTCTCCGGCTGGTCTTGGCGGCTTCTATCTACTAGGAATAATTAGCTACATTAAGAAACATTATGACACATCTGATTGTGTAATATTGGGAGCATCTGCTGGTGCGTGGGTATCGCTTCCAATGGTTTATAACGAGGATATTGATATGTTAGTTAATGATATTTTAACTAATTACACCAAGACACAATTAAATTTGACAGAAGACAAATTAAGTATTTCACATACACTATTCAATATTCAATATTCAATTAAAAATATATTACTTTCAGGATATGATGAGAGTAAATTTGATTTACATCGTATTAATATCGCTACGAATGTTTTGAGCAGAAAAGGAATGAACTTAGTTTTGATAGGGAATATTAAATCGTTGGATGTGGCAATATCAACGTGTTTTGCTAGCTCACATATCCCATACATAACAGGCGACGGATTATTTGGAATTGACGATTATTATTTTTTTGATGGCGGATTATGTAAATTTCCACCAAACAAACTAAATACTTATTTAAATATTTCGCCTGATATGTGGGGATACCAAATGAAAGATATATTCAACATTAAAAAATATAGTAATGATGAATTAATCCGGCTTTATTATAGGGGATATGATGATACAGAGACCAATAAGAATATTCTAGACCAATACTTCGGTTAATGTTTCATACCATTTTTTTTCTCTATATAAGCAATATAATTACTTGATATAAATATTGGGAACGTTATAAAATACGTTATTGATGTAATAATAAATCCGTAATTAATTATGAAATATACTATAAGTTCATAATTACTAACCATGTAATTACATATGGAAATTGTTACTATATATAATGCAATAGTCACCATATGGGAAAATATTACAAGACAAATATAGTTGATGATGCTTTGCATAATAATTCTTATATTATATAATTACCACAATCATTGATTCAATTTTTAAAATTATTCACCTGTAATTTCCTTATCAACTAACGTCTCCTTAGCAATGCTCTTAATTATTTTATTTTCATTTGGATTTCCGTTAACATCGGTCATTACAGACCTAACTAGTTTAATATAATCGTCTTTGCCTGTTTCACTTTTTGACCACGATGGATTATTTGTCTCCCAATCTGAGATCGCATTTCGCTGTTTATTCGCAACATCGTTAATAGCATCCTTTAATTTGTGCTTTCCACTATCCCTCTCCCATTCGTTATTGTCCTTAATATAAAGGGTCTCTCTCTTCATATCAGTACAATGAATTGGACGTTTATATGTATCTAATTGTTTTAACCCGTTTACAAATATGGAGCTTACTCCTTCTATTAAACCATTATCCTTTGTGAAATGTAAATCTTCTAGATGAATAGGGAGTGAATTTATAAAATCAGACATGTTTATAGCATCTCTACAATTATCATTAAGAAACAAATTAATATTAAATTTATTATTATTGTTATTTCCAAGATGCGGAATCATATCTTGAATTATTTTGTTCTGTTGTTTTAATTGATCTAGTAATTCATCCTTCATTTTACTATCTTTACCGAAATCATTCATCATATTCTGCATAAATGAAGTTAATGTATTATTCTCAGATTGAAATGTCTGAAAATTCACAGACGGCGATTTGCAACCTTCGCTAGGAAAACATTTTTTTTTATGACGCCATAACCCCGATCGCTGCTTGTATGATTTGAAACATACGTCGCAAGTAAATAATTCTGTGTTTTTTTGGGGCGTTGCCTGGCGTTGCCGATTATGCTTTTGGGTTGAGCAGTGT
>TARA_R110002074_G_scaffold270338_1_pt1 | contig 12851 bp, 17 predicted proteins | sample TARA_R110002074 | Tara Oceans TARA_R110002074 (sample SAMEA4397215) | marine metagenome | biome: Polar Biome; feature: [MIX] marine epipelagic wind mixed layer (ENVO:01000061); material: water (ENVO:00002006), including particulate matter (ENVO:01000060) such as... | depth 10-100 m
AGGTATGGGATACTGGACACGATCTAATCCCGAAATGTGTTTACTCGCAACAAGAGGTAAACCGAAAAGACTAAATAAATCTACTAGGCAACTAGTAGTATCTGAGCGAAGAGAACATAGTAGAAAGCCAGATGAGATGTATGGTTACATAGAGAATATGTTAGAGGGGCCATACTTAGAAATGTTTGCAAGAAATACGAGACAAGGGTGGGATAATTTTGGTAATGAGGTAAGTAAATTTGATTGAATTTAAAACAGTAAGATATAAAAACTTTTTAAGTACAGGTCAACAATTCATAGAAGTCCCACTAAACACAGGTGGCACTACACTAATAATAGGTGACAATGGCTCAGGCAAGTCTACAATGTTAGACGCCTTATGTTTCGGTCTTTTCAATAGACCATTTAGAGATATCAAAAAAGATCAGATAGTCAATTCTATAAACGAGAAAGATTGTTTAGTAGAAATAGATTTACAAATAGGTTCTAATAAGTACACTATTAAACGAGGTATCAAGCCTGCAATATTTGAAATCTGGTGCAACGATAAGATGTTGAATCAAGACGCAGCCTCAAAAGACTATCAAAAACATTTAGAAGATAACATACTTAGATTAAATTTCAGATCATTTACACAGGTTGTTATACTTGGCAGTTCTAGTTTTGTACCATTTATGAGACTAAGGGCTAGACATAGACGACAGGTTGTGGAAGAGATATTGGACATAGAGATATTTTCTAGAATGAATTTACTATTAAGAGAAAAGAATAAAGCAAAAGATGAAGAGATAAGATCAGCAGAATTTTCAGTAAACCTATTTGAAGAAAAGATATTAGATCAAGATAAACATATACAAGACCTACAATACAGAAATAAACAATCTATTGAATCTAAAGAAGCACAGATTGAAAAAGAAGATACTGGTAAGAAACAATATGAAGAAGATATAAAAGATTTAGAAAAAGAAATTAACACATTAAGAGATAAGATACTAGATGAAACAGATGTGAAGAATAAACATATGAAGTTTCATCAGTTAGAGGCCAAGTTAGAAACCAACTGTTCTAAACATAAAAGTATATTAAAGTTCTTTGAAGAGAATGATGACTGTCCTACTTGTAAACAAACAATAGACGAGACATTTAAATCTAAAGAAATACAAGAGAAGAAAAACAAAATAGATGAGATAGAAACTGGTATGGCTCAAATGGCAAACGACATACAAAAAATAGAAGCGAGAATGAAAACAATAAACGATACAGCTGTGGCCATCAGAGAAAAAGAAATGTTGATAGAAAGATATAAAACTTCTATTGAAAATGTTGATAGATACATTCGAACAGTTAGAAATGAAGTAGATGATTTACGAGACGAAAAAGAGAGTACTGGTGAGGCTAAAGGCGTACTCAAACAATTAAAAGAATCTCTTACAGACGCTGAAACAAATAAAACAAAACTAAAAGATGATAAATTATATTTAGATACTGCAAGAGAATTGATGACTGATACTGGTATTAAAACTAAAATTATTAAACAATATTTGCCTATTATGAATCAACTTATAAATAAACATCTCCAGAGGCTAGACTTCTATGTTAACTTTACTTTAGATGATGAGTTTAACGAGACAATAAAATCTAGATTTAGAGACGCCTTTCAATACAATAGTTTTAGTGAAGGTGAAAAATTAAGAATTGATTTATCTATATTATTTACTTGGCGAGAAATCGCTAAGATTAAAAACTCTACTAACACTAACTTGTTAATACTAGACGAGGTGTTAGATAGTTCACTTGATTCGTCTGGTACCGAGGAGTTTATGAAGATCATAAATTCTTTAGCTAAAGAAAATGTATTTGTTATATCCCATAAAGGTGATATACTAATAGACAAGTTTACTCAAGTAATTAAATATGAAAAATATAAAAACTTTACTAGAGTAGCATAGGAGAAAATTATGAAAATTGCAATAACAGGCCACACTAAAGGTATCGGTAAATGTATGAAGGACCTTTTAGAGAAAGATGGCCACGAAGTAGTTGGTGCTAGTACTAGTACTGGTATCAATGTTATGAGAACCAAGAGTGTAATAAATTGGATAGAAAAAGAGAATCCAGATGTATTCATTAACAATGTGTATGCACCAGATTCACAATGTCATATACTCTATCAGTTATATGAGAAATGGCAATACGAAGATAAACTAATTATAAATTTAAGTTCTACCTCTGGTGAATCTCATACACACTTTCAACAAATGGGCTACAACAAAGACTGGACACCTTATGTTAGTGATAAGGCAAGATTAAACTTTGCAAGTCTTTATCTGTCAGAAAGATATAATAAAGATCATAAATGTAGGGTTACGAATATTAGTCCTGGTTTTGTGAAAACACAAGCAACAACAATGTTTACACCTTTCTTACAAGAGGAAGATTTTATGAAACCTGAAGAGGTTGCTGAAATGGTACAATGGGTTATAAATGGGCCTAAACATATGCAGATAAAAGTTTTATCTTTTAATACAGGCAATAGTACAATCGCAGCTAGAAGAGACAGACAATATGAAACAAAAGCTGTTGCAGTAAATGATCAACTGTTTGGTCAAAACTTTAGTCAAACTTGGGATGGTAAAGAAAAATGACAAAACATTTTTTAGTAGAACCTAATGCTGAAATAGTTAATCGTAAACTACCACTATTTACAGACAATCTATTGGGTGATGATAGTAGAAAAGATATAACAAATGCTCTAGAAAAGGAGATGGTTAAGTATGGTGGTATAGGTCTATCAGCTAATCAAATTGGATTACCTTTTCGTATGTTTGTCATGGGAGGTCACCCATTAATAGAAGAAGGTAAAGTAAGACAATGTTGGAACCCCGAAATACTAGAGACGAGTGAGGAGATGGTAGAAATGAAAGAAGGTTGTTTAACTTTTCCATTTCTATTTTTACCTATCGTTAGACCTAAATGGGTTAAAGTTAAATATGAAAATGATGATAAAGAAATTGTTGAAGAGTATCTTCACGATATGTCTGCTCGTGTATTTCAACACGAATGGGATCATATGGAAGGTGTAGTCTTTACAAGTCTAGTAAGTAAAGATAAATTAAAGTATTACGAAAAGAAAAGGAAGAAGGCAATTAAAAATGCAACTAGGAATAAACCCAGGGCTTAGAAAGTTAGTAGTACAACCAGTACAACTTGATTATTCTAAAGTCTTTAATCATATTGAGGCGTTAGGCTGGACAGCAGTTAATACTCGTAGCACTAAAGATGGACAATGGGGTATGTTATCATTGAGAGGCTATTCTAGTGATCCCAGAAAAGCAGGTAAACCTGCTGAAGAGTGTGGCCCTAGAGTACAGGCGGGAGATACAGTATTCACAGGACCTAATGTTGCTTTAGATAGTAATTTTGTAAAAGAAAAAATATATGGTGGTTATGAATTTGAGGTAGAGTATTTAAATGAAGGCGGTGAATTACAAAACTGCTCTATCCGATACGGTGATGTGTTCAATATTATAGAAGAAATACTTGAACCATTACCTTGTGAATTTCAACGAATACGATTCGCTAAACTAGAAGCAGGTGCCTTTTTAGAACCTCATACAGACGCTATAGATCAGTCTTTTGGGTTACAAGATGGTGAGATAGCAAGAATTGCTGTGCCATTACAAACAAATGAAAAGGCAACCTTTAGTGTCTATCCTCAAGGTAAAGATGGGCCAGAAAGACAAATGCACTTAGAGTTAGGTCATTATTATTATACAGATGTCAAAGGTTGGCATTCAATAGCAAACAAAGGTGATACAGATAGAATACATTTATTAATAGATTGTGTATCAAACAAAGATTTAAGGAGATTATTACTACAATGAATTGGGTTACAGAAACAGGTATTAAATTAGGTGTCGTACCTAATGCCACAGGATTTAAACAATTAAATTATTTTACTAAAGAAGAACATGGCCATGACTTTCAACCAGTCAAACCAGAACTCTTAAAACCTGTTGCAGATTATCTAGACACAATAGATTTTCATAAAGTAAAAACAAAATATACAAAGGGGTCAGCATGGACAGCTATTGCTCTTAAAGGATATAGTAATGATCCTTTAGATGTAACCAAACCAGGAGTATTAAAAACTACTAGCAAGTCTGATTCTAAATTACAATGGACTGAATTATATAACGCACCAGAAATGAAACCTATATTAGATTTACTAAAAACTATTCCTTGTAGAATGGAAAGAGTAAGATTTATGAAACTAGAAGCAGGCAAGATTATTAATAAACATACAGACAAAATAGATAAAGATATAGGTATAGATGATGGCCAGATAACTAGAATACATATGCCAGTTAGAACAAACGATTTGGTCACATTCTCTATATGGGATGATAATAAATTTAAACAAGACTATAAATTAGAAACTGGTAGATTTTATTATACAGATGTTAGAAAACAACACGCTGTAGAAAATTTATCAGATACAGATAGAATACATTTAGTTATGGACTGTTATGTTAATGATGATATAAGAACAATGATATGTTAAACCATGCCAAAGTAGATGATTTTGATACTGTTTGGAATGTATTTAAGGAAAATAAAAAGTATTTTCCTCATATAAGAACAGACTATATTAAGACAATGATTGCCAGAGGCCAAGTAGTTCTTGACAAAGGCGTAATAATAACTTATAATGTATATAAGAGAAAGACTAGAATCGGCGATGTACTATGTCAACCAAATGATGTTATACTACACCAAATAGTGGCAAGTAAACGAGACGGTTCTGCTAGTATTGTATTAAATGATTTTTTGAAATTTATGAATAAAAGAGTTTTCTTGAGTGTGCGAAGTGAGAATGATATCGCTAAAAGATTTTATGAGAAAAATGGTATGTTAAAAATAGGAGATATTTCGTGGGCCAAAGGCACCATCCCAGGAGATATATATTGTTATGATAGTAATTGAAGAAGTAGATACCCTACAACAAGCACACAATGATTGGAAACGAAAAGGTTTTCCTGTCTACCCTACTGAACAAAGTTGGCGAAACAATATTTTTAATCAATTAGTAAACTTTAAACGAGATACTTTAATTGATAGAAAGAATAAAATCATAGGTCAAGCGGCCCACGGTCTAAATCTTGCATGGTCTTATATGCCTCATAGTTGGGGTATCAAGTGTGGTAAGATGAAAACACCACTAGAGATATGGGATGATGAAGTACAGTTAAAGAAGGGTATCAATAAGATACTTACAGGTACATTCTTTAAAAAGAAACCAGCACATCAGATTACAGAGTCAGATATGAGGTCTATGTTAAGACGCTACACAGGTACTCAAATGGTATCTAACTTTAGACCTACTGCAGCTGCAGCCCTATACGATATCTTTGTTGAGAAAGATAGTCCATTAGAAGGCACAACAGCAGGTACAGTATGGGATCCAAGTATGGGTTATGGTGGTAGACTACTAGGTGCGATTGCTGCTGGTGTAAACTACATCGGTACAGATCCTTGCATACCTACATACGAAGGCCTTGCTATGATACGAAATGACTTTGGTCATAGTCATAAAGAATATACATTACTAAGACAAGGTAGTGAAACATATATACCCAATGAGAATAGTATAGACTTTGTATTCACAAGTCCACCATACTTCGGTTGGGAAGCATATGGTGATGAACCAGAACAGTCTAGTATTAAGTTCGATACATCTGAAGAATGGAAAGAAAAGTTTTTAAAGAAAACTATTGCCAACGCATATCACGGATTGAAGCCAGGTAAGTTTCTCGCTCTTAATGTTGCCAATACAAAACAGTATAAAACATTTGAAGAAGATACAGTAGACCTTGCCACAGAGGTAGGGTTTACACATACTGATACTTGGTGGTTATCTTTATCTACTCAACAAGGCGGTAGTGCCGTATCAACACTCGATGGTGTTCAAGAGACTAAACAGAAACAGAAATATATGGGTCGATACGAAAGACCAAATATACCAGGGAGAAAATATGAGCCTACTTTCATTTTTCAAAAATAAAGATAAGTATATTGACAAATATAGACTAGACACTTGGGCATTTATTGTCTTTATGATAGTTATATTTATCGTTGCAATTTGGTAGAAATAAGGGGGGTACTAGAGTACTCGACACCCTAGATACCACCATCCTCGGTCGTCCTAGGGCGTCAAAAAGACTACTTTATATCAATAATCTTAGGTTTCTTCTCTTCAGGTATAATTCTCTCTAATTCAACAGACAACAGTCCGTTCTCTAATTTTGCACTTTTTACTAGTACATCATCAGCGATACTGAACGATCTGGTGAATTGGCGTTTAGATATACCTCTATGTAGAATGCCGTCATTATCTTCAACATCCTTCTCTTCTTTAGATAGTATAGATTTAATCACCAGAGAATTTTCATCTGGCTTATGTTCAACCTGTATATCTTCTTTAGAGAATCCTGCCAATGCGATATCAACAGCCCAATGAGTTTCATTGATCTTTCTGATATTATATGGGGGATAGTTATTGTTAGGTACAGTTCGTAAATAGTCGAGATTATCGAATATATTATCGAACCCTATTGTGTGAGGTCTGAAATCAGACCAAAATGATAGACTTTTGGTGTTCATTATTTGTCTCCTTTCCAAAAGCGAGTCGTTTAAGAGACCCGAATCGGCGTCTCATACTAATATATATAAGTATTTTTACGGAAAAATCAAGAAAAAAGTGTGTCTTTTATGCAACACTTTCAAATTAATATTTTTTATTGAGTAAAATCAATGACTTAGAGTACTGGAATAATCCATTATTCGCTAGATTAACTCTGGAATTAGTATATAATAAAGACATATGAAACAGAAATATACTATAAATCAAGAATCAAAGTCATATCTTGCGAACCTTCTGGCTACTGAAAATCTAGAAGTTCAATACATGAAAACTGCTACTGCTTCTTTTGATGTAAAAAATCGTGTCTTAACTATTCCGATCTGGAAAAAAGATTTATCTGAACCAGTCACCGATCTATTCGTATCACACGAAGTCGGCCATGCTTTATATACGCCAATGTCATTGTTGACTAAGGCACATAAACTTAAAATTAATCATTCAATAGTAAATGTTGTTGAGGATGCTCGTATCGAAAAACTTATTAAGAGACGATACAATGGCCTAAGACAATCATTTATTCGTGGTTACAGAGAATTGATTGCCGATAACTTCTTCGGCACCCAGGGCAAAGATATCAACGAGTACTTACTAATTGACAGACTTAATATTCATTTCAAATCTTCTCATGTATCTTCTAATGTAAAATTTACAGATGAAGAAATGAAGTATGTTAAGATGATGGAAAACTTAGAGACTGTTCAAGATGTTATTAAAGTTTCAAAACTATTACAAGAATATTGCAATCAAGAAAAAGAAGAAACGGGTAGAGAACAACAAATAGAATTTGATAAACACGAATTAGAAGAAGTTGCTCCTGAAGAAATGACAGACGAAGAAAAAGAAAGTGCTGAACCTTTAAATACAGACGGCACTATGAAAGATGATCAAGATGAAACTTCAAGTATTAAAGAAACAGATACTAAACAGGACGATACTGACCCAATTTCTACTGGTGCCTCTGGTAAAACAGATGACTTAAATCAGGCAATTTCTGAAACTGACAGAGATTGGGAGTCTCAAAAACAAAATCTTATTGACAAAGATACTCCTGATAATGAATATGCTTATTTACATACTTTCAAAGATGATGAAATTATTGTTGACTACAAAAAAGTTATCAAAGATTTCAAAAAATTCTATTCAAGTAATAATTCAACCAGTTATTATTCTACTATTGATGAAACTAAGACGGCTATTGCTGCTTCTAGACTTGAGTATAACAAATTTAAAAAGAGATCACTTAAAACAGTTATGTATCTTGTAAAAGAATTCGAACAGAAAAAATCTGCTGCTTTATATGCTCGTGCTAGTTCAGATAAAACTGGCGTACTAGATCCTTTAAAACTACATTCATACAAATATGCTGATGATATCTTCAAAAGATTGACTATATTACCTGATGGCAAAAATCATGGCTTAATGTTATTGCTTGACTGGTCAGGCTCAATGCACGATAAAGTTTTAGAGACCACAGAACAATTAGTACAGTTGACTATGTTCTGTCGTAAGATCAATGTTCCTTATGAAGTTTATGCCTTTACAAATGCTATGAATGGCGGTCGTAGATACAACAGCGATAATAGTGATACTGTAAAATACAAATTAGGCGATACTAGAGTTGATGAAGAATACAAATTAATACAATGGTCATCTTCTACTATGAACAATAAAGACTTTGATACTAACTTATATAACCTATATACACTTGCTAACACAATGGCAAATAGAAGTTATAGAAGAAACGAAGATTATAACTGTTATGAATTTATGAGTTATCCTCAAGAATACAGTATGAGTTCAACACCACTTAATGACGCTTTGATACATTTTCACACACTAGTTCCACAGTTTCAAAACAAGTACAGTATTGATAAAATGAATACTATACTATTGACTGATGGCGGTTCTGACCGAGGTTGTAATAGATACGACCCTACTCTGCCATTTTCTAGAAATAAAACTACTTACATTGTAAACAAAAAAACTAGACGCCAATACAATGCTAACAGCAGAAACTTTACAAATGCTTTGATAGAATCACTTAGAGATCAGACTGGTACAAAGATTGTTAATTTTTATATTCAAAGTAGACGGGCTCTAGATATGTGGCAACACAATGAGACACACGGTACAAAAAATAGTGCTGGCTATAGACAGATGAGTTCTAAAACAGAAGCACTAATTAAAAAACAATGGAGACAAGATAGAGTTATCGTTGCCGAGAGAGGTAAACACAATACAGTTTATGACGAACAATATACAATCAATTCCAATTCATTAAAAATTTCAGATGAGGCTATGGCGACCCCATCCGAAAATGCTAAAACGGGTGAGTTGAAACGACTCTTTTCTAAATCTAGAAATTCTAGTTTACAGAGTCGTGTTTTACTAAATCGTTTTATTAAACTAGTCGCCTAAACAATCTAATAGAAGGGAACAATTATGTTAGATACTAAACAAAAAGAGTTCGTAAAAGTTGCGAATGAAAACGGCCTGTCAGGCAAAATTACTAGATCAGAGATTATCGATCTAGGTGCTAAGACTGGTGTTAAGAAACCTGCTTGGTTGATGAAAGATCACCAATATAGAGTGGGCAGAGGTGAGTATAGACTTCCGACAATGGAAGAGACATTTGCTCAGGCTGAAGTGTCAGTCGAATCAGTAGGGGAAACCGTTGATTCTGTTGAATAAACACGAAAAAAGAGTGTTGCTATTTTGCAACACTCTTGAAAAAAGTGGTAAACATATGATTTCATTGATGAATTTAGACCATTATTCGCTAGATTTGTCTCAAAAAATATGTTAAGCTAATAGTATATTAAAGAAAACAAAGGACTATAATATGAATAAAAATCAAAAACAATTTGCCGAGGCGATGTATTCTGCTCTCGGTACTGATATCGTATCTAGAAATGATATCAATTCTTTTCAGAAAGAGAATGGTTATAAAAATCAATCTTGGCTGAAGAATGATACATACAAAATCTCTAGAGGTCAATATCAATTACCAATCAATGGTTCAGTTCCAGTGAAAACTGAAATTGTAGAACCAGAACCTGTTATCGAAAATGAAATAGAGACTAAGGCAGCTTATATTGTCTCAAGTCTAGAAGGCAAAGTTGTGCCAGACAAGTTTCAAGAATTTGTACCTTGGGGTCATTTCAAAGATATCAAGTCAATATTAAAATCTAAATCATTTTATCCAATGTTCATTACTGGTTTGTCTGGTAATGGTAAGACATTAAATGTCACCCAGGCTGCTGCCGAATTGAATAGAGAATTGATCCGTGTCAATATTACGATTGAGACCGATGAAGATGATCTACTCGGTGGTTACAGATTGCGTGATGGCGATACAGTCTGGCAGAATGGGCCAGTTATCGAGGCCATGGAGAGAGGTGCCGTACTTCTCTTAGATGAGATTGACCTTGCGTCAAATAAAATTATGTGTTTACAACCTATCTTAGAAGGTAGTGGTATCTTTGTTAAGAAGATTAATAAATTTGTCAAACCAAAAGATGGTTTCACAGTTATTGCTACTGCCAATACTAAGGGTCAAGGATCTGATAGTGGTAAGTTCATCGGTACCAATGTACTGAATGAGGCGTTTCTTGAAAGATTCCCAATTACTGTCGAACAATCTTATCCTACTGTTAAGATCGAGAATAAAATCTTACAGAATGTGTTGTCTACCAAAGATATGATCAATAAAACTGCCGAAGAGTTTGCAACGAACCTAGTAACCTGGGCAGATGTGATTAGAAAAACTTACTATGATGGTGGTATTGATGAGATCATATCCACTAGACGATTAGTTCACATTGTAGAGGCCTACTCAATCTTTAAAGACAAGATGAAGGCTATTGAATTATGTACCAACAGATTTGATGATGATACAAAGGCAAGTTTCTTAGATTTATATACCAAAGTTGACGCTGGCGAAGATGTCACCAATTATGGTAATGAAGATATAGAAGAAGATTCCAATGATGATGAGGTAGAAGTTGATAACCAAAACTTCTAAAATTCATTAGTCCTTACTATGCCAGATCCTATTATTCTTTCTTGGGTTTGGCATAGTTTTAAATTAAGGCTTGACTTTCAGAGTAAAAAATGTTATAATGAGATATGTTAAAAGATAAAAAAATCAAAATAGGTTACCAACAATATGAATTGGATATATGGCCTAAGACTTTTGCCACTACCGAAGAAGCAGTAGGTGAGTTCTTTTGTAATGAAAGAAAGATTGGCATTAGAGAAGATTATATTGATTCACTTCACGGTGTTAATACTTTATTCCATGAAGTACTACATGGTATTGCTTATCAGTATGGTATGATCGATACGCTAGACAAATTTAATAAAGAAGAAAAGATTGTAAATACATTTACAAATGGTATAATGCAAGTGTTCGTAGACAACCCTTGGTTTATAGATTATATAAAAACACAGATAGATAAGGAATATGGTACAAGTAATAGTCAAGGGAAATAATGTTGAACGGGCTATACGCCAGTTGAAAAAGAAATTAATGAAGGAAGGTATCCTTCGTGAGATAAGACTCAGAGAAACTTATGAGAAACCTACTTTAAAGAGACAACGAAAACATAAAGAGTCTTTGCGAAGAGTTGCTAAAGATAAGAGAATGAAGAGATTGCGTGATCGTAGATCATAAACAGAGGTTCGATATACCATCGCCACCATGGTACTTGAATATTAATAATGCGAGGTGGCAAAACAGAGGAGATAAGAATGGCAAGAGCTAAACTATCAAAAAAAGAGAAAGTATTAAACTTACTTTCAAAAGGTCAACCAGTTTTTTGGAAGACTTTAAGATCAAGATTCGACCTAGTTTCACCTAGAGCGATGATTGACACACTTAGAAGTGAAGGTCACATGATCTACATTAATACCAATACTGGTACTAATGGTAATAACACTTCATACAGAGTGGGAAACCCAACAAAAGCAATAGTTGCTGCTGGGATTCAGAAACTTTATGGTACTAAATACGCTTACTAGTTGTATAAATAGTATTGCTGGGCAGTCCGTAAGTCCTAGTAGAGGTAGAGTGTCGATATAGACACTAAGGTTTTGGGTGTTGTGCCTTGTCGTGATTTATTACAGACAAAAACAATGCCCACTATATTATGAACGAGGCGAAGATGAAATACAAAGAAGATAAAATTATAAATGAAATAAAGTCCTATGTTGAGACAACCTATACTCAACACTATTCAACAACAGATGAAGGTTTCCAAGTCCAAGATATCTTGAGACATTTGGATATCAATAAAGATTTTTGTCAGGCCAATGCAATTAAATATTTGTGTAGGTATGGTAAGAAGAACGGTTATAATCGCAACGACCTATTAAAGGCGGTGCATTATATTATATTATTAATGAGTGAGGAACCAAATGATGAAAATAAGTGACCAAACATTAGAAGTATTGAAAAACTTTTCGGAGATCAATACAAATATTCTAGTGAAACCAGGTAGTGAATTATCCACTATCTCAACAATGAAAAATATACTGGCAAAGGCAACGATAACAGAATCGTTTGATAAACAATTTGCTATATATGATCTGTCTGAATTATTGGGCATTGTATCTGCAATAGATAAACCAGATATCGATATGGCTAATGAAAAGTTTATGACTGTCGGTAATGCTGGCTCAAAGTCAAAGGCAAAGTATTTCTTTTCAGATGAAAGTGTAGTAGTATCACCACAAAAAGATGTTATTATGCCAGACGCTGAAGTAACCTTTCAATTAAAGAATGACATACTGGCTAAGTTAATGAAGATGGCTGCGATTATGAAGTTGCCTGATCTATCACTAGTTGGTAAAAAAGGTCAAGATGTAATTCTTAAAGTACACGATAAAAAGAATTCTGCTAATTCATATGAAGAATTTGTCGGTACTGAAGCTGCGGCTGACTTTACTTTCAATTTTAAGATTGAGAATTTAAAAATTGTATCTGGTGACTATGATGTTGCTGTATCTAGTCAATCAATATCACACTTTAAAAACAAAGTGAAACCGATTGAATACTGGATTGCTTTAGAACCAGATAGTAATATTAGTAAATAGGAGAAATATATGATTAAAGAAGCACTAATAAAAAAAGTTGAAGCAGATATCG
>TARA_R110002074_G_scaffold5401_2_pt1 | contig 12842 bp, 30 predicted proteins | sample TARA_R110002074 | Tara Oceans TARA_R110002074 (sample SAMEA4397215) | marine metagenome | biome: Polar Biome; feature: [MIX] marine epipelagic wind mixed layer (ENVO:01000061); material: water (ENVO:00002006), including particulate matter (ENVO:01000060) such as... | depth 10-100 m
AGCGGGACGTTAGCTGCTATAGGTATTTCCTCTTTTGCAACGTGAACTTCGGTAGCAAACATAGGATACACGGGCTTTCCTTCCTGAATATGGCCTAATCTATTCATCACGTAGACATCAATCCATGATTTAGTCTTACCCTGCACTAGGTTAGGGTAGTAACTCTTCATCATGTTCTTCTGATTCTCAGCACCTTTGCTAGGAATGTACCCTTGTATCTCTCCTTGCTCGTCTTTCGTCTCGACCATTCCAGAGGGCTGCGTATAGAAACGCCAGTTAGTTGGTTTGACCAGCATCTTAGCTTGCTCACGCGGAATATGATCTGGGATTGGAACCTCACCGGACATAATAGGCCACCAGTGATCCTCCTCAGGAGCGTTGGTATCGGCAATAACGCCAGTCCAAGAAGGACCGCCATCACGCATAGAAGGGTAACGACCCACACGCATAGTACAGGCGTCAATAATACTCTTAGGTATCTCCCTAGCCTCATTAATCCAGATGCCAGTAAGCTCCAAAGATAGGAGTTTCTTAACATCTTCTGGTCTGTCCAAAGCAAGAAAGAGTACCTCAAGTTCCACATCACCCTTCTTAATGTTGTGAGTGTAAGGGACTGACCAAGTGAATTTACCCCAGTCAGACTCAGGAAACCAGTCCAACCAAGTCTTGATTGTCGTGGTTCTAAGCTGTGGGTTAGTATTTCGGATGATAGCCCAACGGCTTTTTCGTACTCCATCGGGAGATTTCTCTTGTTCTAAGGCGCGGCGGAATACTTCTACGCAGCAAGCAACGGATTTACCAGAGCCAACGGGGCCTCTTATTCCACGAAAGAAGGTATTGTCTTTCATAAAGCCTTTAAGGATATCCCCGTCAGGCTTGTACTTAAAGTTAACCACTACCGCAGACCTTTATCCACACCGAACTTAATCATGCGCTCTATAATCTCAGGCCCGATGCTATCAATCAACTTGTCAACCTCGTAGTCTGTGACAAAGGCTTTACCGTGCTTTGCTTCAACGTAGGCAAACTCAGTCTTACGCACAATGCCGCGCAGCATAGATAGTTCCATTGGCTTTAAGGTGCTTAGAAAACTCATTTAGCTTTCTTCTTCTTGGCTGGTTTTTTCTTAGATTCATTTACAAGAGGCGTAGAAGGATCGTCGGCCTTGAACTTGCCGCCCTCGGTCCGTGCGCTCACGGGGGCATCGCCCTCCTCAACCTTAACGGAATGGCTCATGTGGGTTGCGCCCGTCCAAGTAAAGCCATGAAGGGTATGTACTGCGCCCATCCAAAGCTCTTTCGTGTTCTTGAGATACCAAGCCATATTAGGTCCTATCCGTAAGGGTTAAGTAAGCTGCGCTGAGCGCTGCCAGTTCTTTGAGTTGGCTTCCTTACATCCTTAAGTTCAGGGACGTCTCGATCAACCTTATCGCCAGAAGACAGCGAGGGAAGCGCACCGTAGCTGGCCTTCTGTTGCGCGTACATTTCTGCCGCACTAAGGCCAGACTTGTTACCTCCAAAACACATACCTCTATCTCCCCTGCATTCTAGTATCCAAGGACGGTTTGGAATAAAGTCTTCTTGGCACCGCCCCTCGTTTTAATAATCTGATGTTTGTCTTTTGGGTCACTAGATGGTTGTGAAGCCGCTCCCATCATTTCTTCATGGGCAGTGTTGTTATCACCATCGTCGATAGCATTGCCATAGATATCTAACTTCTTGGATGTACCCTTGCTACTCATACACATTATGCTTTGTTCCTTCTTGTAATAGCCGCAGCTTTTTTCCGTGCATCAGCTTTGGACGAAGCGCCCCATGCCTTCAAGCTGAGAAGAAGACGTGTCGGTTCGCCATCGGGCTTTCGCTCTGGGCCGTTATTACCAGCCATCCGCGCAAGGAAAGAAGCACGACGAGGATTATCACCAGACTTAACCGGAGCCTTTAACTTGGAACCAGTGGTCTTGTTGAAGTGCGCCCTGCCAGCAGCGTTTAAGCCACCGCTAGGATTCTGATGCTTCTTCGCTACCATAACCTGTACTCACTAACGCAGCCTTAACCGCTGTCATGTCTTGTTTAGGAGGCGTGGCCTCCGGCTTCTTCTTAAACCTGCTCATACTAACGGCTTCGAACCTAAGGTCTTAGCGTAACGGCGCATATCGCCCTTGCTAAGATCAAGAGGGGAACCAACACCGCCACGGCTACCTTTATTAGAAAGGGACTTGAGCTTTACGCTTTTAGCTGGACGCTCCTTAGCATCTTTCTTTTTCTTTTCAGAGTCTTTCTTTTTCTTTTCTTTTTGTGATTCCTCGTACTCAGCTTCCGCAGCGCTGGCGAGGGCCTCACGCCTCTTGAACTGCACGTCTTCAAGACGAGCCTCATTCTTAAAGCTGTCGCCGCCATCAGCAGCCATCTTTGCTAAGAGAGCCTTCTCTTTAGCAATGATTCTATTAAGCGCTCTGTTTAACCTAATAACTTCAGACATAAGAAAGTCTCCTTTAAACGCACCCTAGCTAACTAAAAAATAATTGGCAACCGCACAGATTCGCACTAGCAAAAAGCCTTGAGAGCTAATTATGTTTGTGGGGGACCATGTCACACTAGCTAAGCCGCACTTTTCCCCCCTACCCCCTGTTGCAGCGGCTACCACGCTCTGCAAATCTCAGAGAAAGCATCACCCTAGCAGGGAGTATCCCTACTCGCCTAGCCCAGATCAATGCTAACACGTATGTCACCAGCTATCTGAACCTGCGATCTATCAATCGGTTTATAGCCAGCCCTGTCTAGTAAATCCTTGCTCGCTTCAAGCTGAACGTACTCGCTCTTAGCTCCTGTAGCTAGTCTGCGAATGGTTCCCGCTGCCAGAGTAGCACTCATTCCAAACTCTTCATTCATCCGCTGCATGAGATACTGCTGCACATGTGCTAGCTTCATGGTCTTGGTAGCAGTTACTCTTCCCGACTCACCGCTACTATATCCTGCTATCTCTGCCGCCTTTGCAAGAGTACAGCCTTTTGCTACAATCGTGTCAACTAATGCTGTCTGTTTCGTAGTCAGCTTTCTTGTAATCGGAACGTTATTCATTCACATACCATCCATATATCCCATTGCTTGCCCCCCTCTCCCTCTCTCCCCCCAATAAGCCCTATTCTCAAAGCTGGTGTCAATCCCTGACGTTACGTCACTACCCTCATTTAGGTATCATACTACCTCTTCTAGCTGTTGACACGCTAAACCATTCTATAACAAATCCCTTGCTGCGTTTAAGCCTCACCAATTTAGATCGTCATTGCCGTCATTCTCCTGTCAATCAGCCAACCTCTTGTCTTGCCCTGCATGACATTACCCACAAAACATTCGCAACTACTTCCCTTTCTTAGCTCTTGGTATTGTATATGTGGCTAGTGCTTACTTCGCACCACCTTGGCCTGCCGGGGGAAGCAGTTGCGAACGTCAAGCCCCAGCAAGCTGGGATTTGTGGGCATGCCTCTGGGTCTGCATCAAGAGGGTTGGCCTCTTGACTAATAGGAGAACTAGGAAATGACTAAGATATCTAAATTGGCTCAGCTTAAACTAGAAGTTATTAACTATCATACTACTGATAAGCCATCAGCTGACGGCCCAATCATCAACGATAAATTCCTGATTAGTTTAGCTGGTGACGCTTGCTACACATCGAATAACAGTCTTAGCTACAAGAAGAAGCAATTGGCTGACTCAAGGGCTGAATACGACAGGCATGTAGATGAAAATAACATCTACAGTGCAGAAAAGACTGAACGCTGGATTGACCTACTAACACCAGAGTTAGACGAGCTGCAAACACGCCACGACGCAGATATCGAGGTCTTCGCAATCATCACACACGGTGAAGTATGGCAGTATAAGCCGAAGGCAAATAAGTCAGCAAAGGCTTTTACACCACGTGACTTTACAGCTTTAGACAAGAGGGTGGCGTAAGCCCCCTCTACCTTCATCACAAGGAGACATCTCATGGGTGACATGCAAGACAAGCTCATCACGGCAATCACACTCGCTTTCTGTGCAGCCGTGATTATTCACACCTACTATTACGCTGCGTAACCTAGGGGGTTTCACCACCCCCACCACTTCCAAAGGAAGGGGCGGGGAGATATAACTAAAGCCCAAACCTTAAATAAACTTGCTCACAAAATGAAACGAGTCCGATAAGGAGAACACACAATGCAACTAAACTTATACGATGTGAAAGACATTCAAATATTAGAGGTCTTATTCGATGACTTCATAACTAGGTCATTGAAGATAACGGATGAGCATAACAATACCTACACCATCAAGATGTTTGCAGATGACCGCAGTTCTGTAGACTTTAAATACAAACCAATGCGCGACGAAAGGGAGAACGCATCATGCTAGATTTTGAAACAAACAACTACAACTTTCCAGTGGAAGAGCAGCCTGTCTACACCAAGGACATGAAGCTCATTCCAGATCACAAGTGCATCGTGCGTACAGACACAGGCGCTACGCTTGGTATGCACGGCAGCCGATACAAGATGATACCGCATGATGATGTGGTCAACTCAATCATCGACGGAGTTAAAGCAAGCAATCTTACTACCGATTACACAGTCAGCGTCGATGTCATGGAAGACGGACGCAAGTTAAGAGGTGAAATAATCTTCCCTGATCTAGTTCAAGAGCCAGCAGTAGATGACTACGTTCAGTTCAGAGTCAGCTTCTTTAATAGCTATGACGGAGCATGGCCCTTCTCTCAGCAAGCCAATGGCCTTAGGTTGTGGTGCTTGAATGGATGCACAACAGCAGATGCTATAGCTAAGTCACGCTTCAAGCACACAGCGTCCGTTAATGTAGAGGGCAGCGCATCCAAGATCATAGGTGGGGCTGAGCATTTCATGGGACGCAGCAAAGAATGGCAGTCATGGATGCAGACCAGACTGAACGACGATCAAGTCGAGCAGTTCTTTAGGTCAACCATATGCAAGGTAGTAACTAAGCAGAAGCAAGTCGAGAAGACTAACGAGAAACAACTAGAGAATCTTATCTCAGGTTGGCAGAACGAACGGTCAGCACTCGGCGCTAACAAGTGGGCATTGTATAACTGCCTTACTCACTGGGCTACACATACCAACGAGCTACGCTCACCTCAAGTAGCTAAGTACAATCGTGAAGCAGCCATCAGCAGCGCCATGAATCACAACCTGTTCAAGTCAATGACAGGCTTCAACGTAATCTAAGGAGAACACAATGACTCAGACTTATGAAATAGAAGAAGGCATACCAGTCCCAACCAATGCTGGAGGCAAACCCAAGGGTCGATTGCGGCTCACGTTAGAAACACTACAGATTGGTGAAAGTTTTGTAGTGCCATCAAAAGGAGAGAGAGGCCATGCCACTACATCCGCAAGATCAATTGGCATTAAGGTAAGGACAGCATCAGTATCGCACGGCTACCGTGTATGGAGGGTAAAGTAATGCGTATGACACGACAGCACTATGAGTTTCTAGCTGATAAACTTGGGCCACTTGTACCGTGGCCCACCCATCTGCATAGTATTGCGGATGAACTAGAAGCAACCAACCCAAAGTTTGACCGAGATAAATTCATACGTCGAGGCACTGAGGCATGGGAAAATAACTTCAACCCACCAGTGTTCGATGATGAGATTGTTTTCTAATGGAGAAGATAAAGATGATAGTCACATGCCCAACTTGCGATGGTGACGGAGACATACAAACTGAAGTACCTCGCCCTCAAAATTTCAACAGAGATGTAGGCGAGATAGATGTAATCACATCCGAATGCTTTCATTGCGCTGGCAAAGGAGAGATTGAGATAGATGATGTTGACTTCGACGAGTAAAGTGCTGCACTAATGCAGCATGAAATCGTATCTACAGATAATAACTGAGCAAGCAGTGGAGGCTAAGGTCTCTCTGCTTAAAGCTTTTAGTCGAGCAAACATTCCGACATCGACATACTATAGAACAATCAATGGAAGCACCGAGATACGGTACGATACTGCATTGAGGGTACACTATGCCATTGAACAAGTACGTCAGATACAACAAGCCGTTGCAGATACCAAAAGATTACGAGCCGATGGTAAGCCTGTTAATAGGCGCTCGATTAAAGCGAGAGTTAAGCCAAGAAAAACTGGCACATAGGATAGGATGCACAGCATCACTGATTCATAAATGGGAAACACACAAACGAATACCCTCTGGGTTTATGCTGATCTGTTGGCTGGATGCGTTAGGCTATGACGTCACGGTCACGGAAAGGTAGCTCATGTATCTGCGTAGCTTGCAATGAGAAGTCACGTTACTATGTAGCGTTACTCAAAGAGCATGGCGGATCATCAACCATCAAGCACTGGTTCGTATGTATTAACTGCTACGAATCAGACAACTGGCAGGCAGCAGTGTCAAAGATCAAGCCACCAACCAAAGCAAATAAACCTAAACGAATAAGAAAACCTAGCGTCAAGCTACAGGCTGGCGCGTGGGAAGACAGCATCCAAGCAAACAGTAAGCCGTCTGTTGATTGGTAAGTTAATAGGCATTTAGTTACCAATAAAAAACTAATTATGTAACCTAGACAGGAGGACACATGCTCATCTACGGAATAGACCCCGGTTACACAGGTGCAGTCAGCCTGTATTGGACAGAGACAGGCAAGCTTGAGTGCTACGACATGCCAACACTCAAGAATCCTAAGGGTAAAACTTTAATTAACTTACATGAGCTACTAAGAATACTGAGCAACGAGGCAGATGAGTCATGCCTTGCAGTAGTAGAACGTGTCTCGGCTATGCCGGGGCAGGGTGTCAGTAGTACCTTCCGATTCGGACAAGGCTACGGGCAATTAGAGATGGGCATTGCAGCATGTAAGCTACCCATCCAGTACGTCAGCCCCGCAGTGTGGAAGAAACACTTCGGATTAAACAGAGACAAGGGCGTCAGCCGTGGGCTAGTGACGCAACGTCTTCCCCAATACGCTCACTTATTTGCTAGAGTAAAGGATGATGGTCGAGCAGAAGCCACACTGATTGCTCTCTATGCAGCAGAGAAACTTATCTAAGGAGAACACAAGATGAGAGAAGTATCACAAGTAAAAGAAATCAAAGCATATCTTAACCAAGGCTACCGCATCACATCACTAGATGCTTTAGATAAATTTGGTTGCTTCCGATTAGCATCACGAATCAGTGAGTTAAAGAAGGAAGGCTACAATGTAGATAAAGTTATGATCGAAACTATAAACGGTGCGCGTGTTGCACAGTATTACAACCCATCCAAGGTGCGAGGATGAGCGGCCTATATCCGCTGGCCTACACGCTAGTAGTAGAAGGCGTTGTTGCCAGAGAAATTACAGTGGTAGCTGATTCTCTTATCAATGCAGAACGCATAGCCAAAGAAGAATTTTTAACTGAACTTAACGGAGAGGATCAGGTCTGCGTTATACTCAAGGAGGTACATGCACCATGAGCTACAAGGTAACTAAACTCAGTGACGCAGCCGCGCCTTCCATGTGGGACGCGCATGTCAACAAGGCAGCAAGCTCTCCTGTCCAAGCGCGTGAGTACAAGAAGTCTGGCTATGTGTTAGACAGCGATAGGATCATGGCTAATAAGATTCGCAATGGCGAAGTCATTGGCGAGGGCTACCTCAAGGGCGAAACAAAGAAGCGCCTCAAGAAATTCCAGCACCTAACGGAGGAAGACTTTATTAAGTACGGAAAGAGAGAGTGACGTAACGTCACTTCGTATTGTCTAAGCTGCGTATAAGCAGTAGACTACTATCAGGAAACAAAGGAGAACAACATGGAACGCAAAGGTTTCATCGGTGGTTCCGACTGTGTAAAAATAATGCAGGGGAACTGGTTAGAATTATGGCAGGTCAAGACAGGCCGAGTTGAGTCTGATGATTTGTCACGCAACATTGCAGTACAGATGGGCGTACACACTGAGGACTTTAACTTAGAGTGGTTTGCCCATGAGTATAGCTTCAACCTATACAACAAGCAGCTAACTGAAAGCGGTATGATTGACGGCATACCAGCTAAAGGTACGTTTGATGCGATGGTGTACACAGATAACGACACCAAAATAAATGATGCACACATTGTCGAAGCCAAGCACACCAATGCTTACAATACTTTAGACAAAGTAATTGAATACTACATGCCGCAAGTGCAGCTATACATAGAGCTTGCAAGTGCAGAAGGTGCGTATCTATCTGTCATCTTTGGCAATAATAAATGGGAGTCTGCATATGTCAGCGGCAACAAAGAGTATTTCAATTCTATGTGGGCAGTGGTGTCAGACTTCTGGGGTTACGTGCTTCGCGATGAAGAGCCAGTTGGTAATGACCAGCCGATACAACTTGGGATTGACAAGATCGAGGTGGACAACATGGTCAAGCGTGACGCCACCACCGACAATCAATTTATGGACGCCGCTATTACCTACTGCGAGAACGAAGCAGCAGCCAAAGACTTCGACTCAGCAAAGAAACAAATCAAAGGCATGGTCGGTGATAACGAACGAGAAGTTTACTGCGACGAACTCACAGCTAAGCGAGACAAGCGCGGAGCCATCCGTATAACGAGGAGGACAAATTGATAATTAGTCTATCTCCAAAAGAAATATCTATGTGTAAGCAAGCGGCTACTATGAGATGGCAGATGGCTAGACTGTCTGGTGTCAAGAACCAAAGGCGTGACTCAGGTAGAAGCGACAATGATCTAGACTACTTAGGGCTAAGAGCAGAGCTATCCGTTGCAAAAGCATTTGATATTGAACACAATTTGTTTCAGCTTGGGATAGATGAAGGCGCTGACATATGGCTTGGAGATATATCTATAGATGTAAAATCTACATTCTATAAAACCGGAAAGCTTTTGTTTAAAAACTCAAGTGCATTCAAAGCTAGTTGCGCTATTTTAGTTTGCGAACAATCAGAAGAAGAAATGTTTATAGCGGGGTACATACCAAGAAAATTTTACTTAGAGAACTGCTATGAAAAAGACTTCGGACATGGAGTTGGCCTTGCTTTAGATCAGGAAAAACTAAGGCCGATATCTAATCTATGGGAAGTATATGTAAAACAAAAACAAAGGAGAACAACATGAGCGACACAGCAATCAAGGCGCTACTTGCAGCGCAACAGGCTATGGAATCTGTAAAGAAAGATAGCCTCAACCCACACTTCAAAAACCGTTACGCCTCACTTGAAGCAGTGATTGACGCTACGTCAAAGGTGTTCCAAGCCAACGGCTTTGTGGTCATGCAGCCATGTGGTCGTGACGAGCTTGGCATGTACGTCGAGACAAGGATACTTCACACCTCAGGAGAGGCGTTCTCAAGCAAGGTTTACCTAGTCTTGAGCAAGCAGGACATGCAAGGATTAGGCAGCGCTATAACCTACGCTCGTCGCTATGGTCTACTAGGCATGGCCTGCCTTGCACCAGAAGATGACGATGGCAACATGGCAGCTAAGCAATCAAGCGGCGTCCAAGTAACCAAAGGCCTGACATCAGCAGATACATCCGCATCAAGCGGGTGGTAAACCGAGGGGGTTAATTCCCCAATTAACTTAAAGGAGCCAGAAGCATGGCAGACCAAGCATACGACGACACTAACCGAGGCGCAGCCTTCACACCTTTCCCTACCCAGCAGATGATTTTGCAAGGCAAGCTCAACGTCGAGGGCGTGGACAAGAAGATCATGCTGGTCAAGGACCAGACGCGAGACGGCAAGCCCATCATTGAGATGTATGAAAAGCTTGGCGTGTTTTTCGAGAACGATAAGAAGGGTAATGAATCAGCGCCCGACTACAGTGGCCCACTTGGTGAGGACAAACGACTTGCCGGATGGAAGAAGATGAAGGATGGTAAACCTTATATGTCGTTTCAAGTAAGCGAAAAGATGCAAGGCGGAAACAAGCCAGCATCAAATCCCTTGCAAGGAGATGACATACCGTTTTAGAAAGGAGGTGTTCTCCTGCAACTGGGGCAGCTTAGCGGCTGTCCCTTTTTTTTCTTTAGACAAGAGGCAGAAATGTACGGAAAAGAAATAAGTAAATGTATTAACGCCGCAGAAATGGGGCTAACAAAAAGACAAGCAGCAACCCTACTTGATATACAATATTCTTTAGTTAAAGAATTAGCAGACAAGTACGGGATTAGATTCGTAGATGGAAGGAGCCAAGCAGGCAATGCGAGAAGAGTCATTGATAGCCCTAAAAAGAAGCAAGCGACTGTTACTACTGATGATAGACAAGGCGCACAAAAACCACAGGCCGAATCTAAAGCAGCAGCTAGAGGAAATCCTAGCTCTGATGGACATTGCGTCAAGAGAGTAGACGAAATCTACAGCAGCAAAATGCCACGCGCAGAAAAGTACGAGCTTATCTATGCAAAAAAATGGCAGGACTTTGAGCAGAAGCTTATCAAAGAAAACAAACGACCGCCCTTTCCCAAGCCAAAAAACTTTAGCATCGACAGCGCAGCTAACAGATTAATTAAAGAACAGCGGGAGGAATCCCTAGCTAAACGCAAGATGATCCTTGCCTGCTTCGATGGCAAAGGACACAGAGTAGCGGAAGATATCTCCGAACAAACTAAATTTAACTTACGTTCGTCAAGCCAGATGCTAGACCTCATGTACCGGGACGGACTGCTGACTAGAGAACGGGTGCAAGTCGGCGCGAACAGACGGAACACTGTCTACCATTATTATAAGGAGTGATCGTGTGGGTAGCCGCTGATTGCATGTCGTTTGGCGCAGTCTGGTAGCAGCGCGACCAACAACAACAGCCCAAGCCCCGTGGCATAGAATGGTTGTGTGTTAGAAGAAAGCCACCCACTTGATTCTTATACTACTAGCTCGAAGTGAGGTCCATCTATAAAAGGTCTTCGACCCTGTGATCTACGAACATCAATATAACTATTCATTGCATCTTCCATTGTGCCTTCATTGTACTGTGCAATGTTAGGCACAGTCCAAGCTGCACCCCATACAATAGGTACATCAACTTCACGGGCAGCTTCAGCTACAGCATCAGCGATGTCGTCATACAGATTTAATTCCCATGACGCCCTCGAACCACAGTAAGCCATGAGGTCTACAGCATGACCGGAAAGATGCTTAGACTTCATGGTCTGTGATGCACCCTTCTCAACCAACTCACGTTGCTCTTCCAAAGTCCTCATGCCACAGATAACTCCAAAGTCTACTCGACTCTTGTGGATAGCAGCCGTCACCACAGCAGCAAGGCGCTCGTCAACACCATCTAATCTATCTAAACTTCTCTTTGATAACTTGAACATTATGCGTATCCCTTGCTTGGTTTCTTCTTGGCTGTTTTTGCCGCGCGTCTGAATGCCTTGTTGGTAGGTGCGCCTTTAGCCCCTTCCTTACGCATAGACTCACCGCTGCCTGCCTTAATGCGGTCACGTTTCTTCTTAATGTTTTCATACAAGCTCATTTCTTAAACCCCTTCATTGTTCTAATGCCAAAGCTAGCAGCAATGCTGGCATACATTGCCCACTGGAACCAGCTTGGAGCGCTTTCTAAATTAGCAAAGCCTTCAGCCATGTACGGTTGCAAGCCGGGGACGAAGCTGCCAATTACTATTGCAATGAAAGCAACAGTCCAAGCCTCATCCTTCCAGCTATCCTTACTAGCCTCAATGGCTGACTGCTCCCAGCTTATCTCGCCAGTAGCAATCTTCATTTTAGTTTCAGCTTCCGCTTTCTTAACTGCGGTCTTGCCGTCGATGATGCTGGTAGCTAGCCCAGCAATACTACTTAATATCCCGATCATTCTTAGCCTCCATAGCGTTAAATCCAAAGTAAGCTGCAACCACACCAGACGCAGCGACCACATACACGGTAGCAATGTCAGCAATCAGGTTAGAAGCAGTGTCAAAGCCCAGCGCAGAGGCCCCTACAATAGCGAAAGGGTACATCAACATACCAGAAGCACAAGCAACCGTTAGCCTCCTCTGTGTGTCCCTCTTAGCGTCTGAGTCTTCCATCTTACGGCGTCTATCTTCAAGCATGATCTCGTGTTCGATGGGATCAATCTCTCCGTTGCCGTTTAAGTCGTATTCATTTGGCATTGCTTACTCCTTTGTCTTAGCTTCAAAGCAATACATTGCAGTTGTACTGCTGGTAATTAAAACAGTCGCGTCTTCCTTTGCATCCTCGCAAAGCATCTCGCTTGAGAATTGCCCTAGCGGGTAGCTAGTCAAATCGTTGTTCATGAACTGAAACCAGAATAAAAACCACATCACCACTTGCCCTGATACTTGCCAAAATAATATAGCGCAGTACCAACCCCAACAGCAGCAATGATAAAAACAGTAGTGCCGACGACAAAGTTAATTGCATTGTCTAGCATCTCTTGTTTCTTGTAAGCCTCTTCCTTGCGAATGCGCCTCATCTCTGCCTCAATAGACAGCACCTCTTCCCAAGCGGATGGCCCGTAAGTCCATGATATATGGTCCTTAATCTCCTTACGCATCTGCTGCATCTTTTTCTTCTGAGCAAATATCTCAATAGCATTAGCAGAATTGTCGGACATCATCTTATAAAAAGGAGGGTTCTTTACTTTATCTTCAGCGTACTGAAAATCAGAGAAAGCAGAACCCCATTTTGACAGGGTTCCGCTCATCTCTTGTATGTCCTTGCCAGCACTAATCCCCTGCTTGAGAATATTAAACGCAGAGGTAGCAAGACCGACCGCTGTTAAGGGGTCGATCACAGTCTCAGCCCATCTTCATCAGGACGGTAACCAAGAGTGCAATGATAGAGCCAGTAGCGGCAAGCAGAATA
>TARA_R110002074_G_scaffold138985_3_pt1 | contig 12817 bp, 16 predicted proteins | sample TARA_R110002074 | Tara Oceans TARA_R110002074 (sample SAMEA4397215) | marine metagenome | biome: Polar Biome; feature: [MIX] marine epipelagic wind mixed layer (ENVO:01000061); material: water (ENVO:00002006), including particulate matter (ENVO:01000060) such as... | depth 10-100 m
GGGCTTGTTAACCACATCCTCACTCATCAATGCATCTTCTTTTTAAAGTTTAGGACAGTGCCACTTTCTTTAATTTTACTGCCATTTTCTTTAGCCTTATGGAAATCCGCAATGGCTTCTAGAAGTTCAGCGGCAGGCTCAAAAGTGCCATCACTTTCCTCATGTATTTCGTCTTCAAGCTCAGATATTTTACGGAGCATACTTCCAAAAGTTCTAAATTCCCCAAAATCAGACTGAAGCTTACCCATTAAGCCGTTGCAAACGTCTAAATAGAAAAGTTCTTGGTCTTCCGGCATTTTTAAACTTAGGTTTTCATTTAACTCGACATCTATAACGTCGGTATCTTGATCAATACTGATTGTGATCTGAATGGTGTTTTCAGGTAATTCCATGTTTAGGCTTTCTCTAATGATTCAAACAAATTACTTTTCCACTGACATACAGCGTTGATGTGCGTATGTTTTGTAGTAGGTTCGACCATCCCCGCTTTTGTGATCCAGCCCATCTTGCGAAGTGAATTTAGCATTGCACCCCAGACATTGTGATGGTGAGGTTCACCCATTCCTAAATTTCGGCAGTAAGCGCAGAGTTTTCCGCCCTCCATATATTCATGGGAAGACAAGTAAGTTGCAGCGGATGAATAGTAATCTTTCTTCCATTGGCTTTTTTCATTTTCATGTGCGCGATTTATTTCAGAATTTATAAAGTCGTGGCGTGATATAGTATCTAACTCGACCATTCTATTTTCCTTTTTTCGTTAGTTTGAAGAAGTGGTCTGCGTCCATAACGGCTAACGGCTTCTGCCTGTCGGCCTTAATGATTGCTACTGGTTCAGCACCCTTCGGGCAGTTTTCCGCAGCTTGGTCCATCACCTTATAAATGGCGAAAGACTTGTACGCTTTGCACTCTATTGAATATGGAAATAAGCGTCTGGCGGCTGGACTTAATTGACAGTCCTCACCGCCAGCACCCATCGAAGTGCTTCGGACATCGTCTGGGAGAAGTTGCTTTGGGAAGAGAGCTAGTATTTTGTCTCTCACCCACTGCTGATGCCGTCTGCCCTTCGCTTTCGCACTACTGGTTTTTATCGCCACTTGGGGAGTTCAAGGATGCTATATTCGCCCCAGCCTGTGCCAAAATCTTGCTTATCAGTTGCCTCTTTTATAATGGCCAACGTCTTGTGCATCTTTTCCGTAGCACTCTGTAAAAGCCCTGCACTTACGACATGCATATGACTTGCATAGGGTGCAGATTTCTCCACAGCGATGAACTTAAAATGATTAACATCTATTCCAGCCATCCTACATACATAGAGATAGTACGCTGCCTGAATGTCGTATGAATATTTCCAGCACTCTGACGCAAAACCGCTAGGACTTGCGTCCTGAGTGGTCTTCACATCGTACACGGCTCCTTTAGATGGTATGTAGAGGTCTGGTCTGGCCTTAATAACCAAACCAGTTCGCTCACACTCAGTGAAGATAGACACCTCATTTCGACGGTCCTTATGCCGCAGTGCGTCATGGCATACTTTGTTCTTGAGTGTCTCAACAGCCATACGATTAGCTACGTGATACTCAACTTCCGTCAGAACTACCTGATCAGGGCCAGCCTCTGCCTCTAGCTCTTTAAAAGCTTTAGATACCCTAGTCTTTGGACCTTTAATTACCAGATCACGATCTTCTTCTAATAGAAGGGCATGGACTGCCGACCCCATCGAAAATGCCGTTGTCTGCTTGCGTTTCTCGCCCTTCCAGTGGGCAAGAGACTTTTTAAACACAGTCTTAACTGCGGTTGAAGAAATACCACCTTGTGAGTGGTACTCCTCGTTACTCATATTTTCTATGATGCCCATTATACGCGGAAGTCTTCAGCTAAGGTGTCTACCTCATCCATAATTCGGACGGCTTCTTCCTGATCGTTCTTTTCGCTTAGAGCCTCTTCGTACTTCCCATCAATATTTTTATTCTCAGAAGTAATAAGATTAGTAACATGCGCTAGACTGTCATACGTCAATTGATCCAATGCAATTGGGCTTCCAAATTGAGGAGCAAAGTGCATGACATAGAACTTCTTACCGTAGCTGTTGGTGAGAGTTTCTTTTGACAGAAGACTTTCAAAGTCCCACAGGTTCATACCCTGCGGCAGCTTTTTCAGTACATCGTGATAGAACGGGCCGTAGTTCTTCCGTTTAACAGATAGAACACACGGCTGGTTTTCGATGGTAATTTCACGGCCATCTGATGTCTTGCCAGTATAATTTACCAGACCTCGAACAATTCTATATCGATCAATACCCTTGTACTTTTCCTTTTGTTCAGGGGACATTTGAATAGACTGCTCATAAGTGGGCATTCCACACATCAATCCGCCCAGTTGATCCCGCGCTTCCTCGCGGTTGTTCTTAATCAGTATAGATTTATTGACTAACGAATTATCATCTCCCCAGTGCTGATACTGGATGTGATTACTAAAAGCCCGGAACCTTACACCCTCTGTGGCGTATGCTTGATCCTGCCCGGTCTTTAAAAAGAATGCTCCCATTGGGCCATTCTCGCCGTCATAGTTCATACCCAACGCAGGGATGCTTGGCCCTGATGATGTTGATGAAGCGCCCAACTGTGCGCTAATTTCTGCTAACGATAGGCCGTTTTCTTGTAGTACTAGTTCAGTCATAACTGTTTCCTCAATATGGTCTCTCATTATACGATAATTAGGTGGCTTAATCAAGCATATTCCTGTTGCTCTAGCCAATTTGGCCCACCACTAATTTCGATTTCTAAAGGTACAATTGTCTTGTACCCAAAACGCTTTTCAGCCTCATCTCCAACACCTGTCATGGCCTCTGTCAGGATAGATTTTACCTGTTCAATCTCATCAGGATGAGTGTCTACGCAAATGCTATCATGGACCGTTAGGGTCAGTTTACTGCGTATTTTTGCCTGTTTGAACAGTTTAAAGGCTCTTATACAGGCAAGCTGCACAAGATCGGCGCTGAAGCCTTGCACCGGGTAATTAAGTATTTGGGTTGCACTGGTCACCCTGCCGTTCTTAGTTCTCTCGACATTTGGCCAGAAGTATTGACGCCCACTAGGTGTTTCTACAGTGCCATTCTTGAGTGTTCCTGTCATTAGTGATTGATGCCAACTATATATACCTTCGTATATACCGTAGAACTTATCGAAGTACGCCTTTATGTGCGCTGGCTGGCCATTTCCTGTCCCGCCAAAAAGGGGGAGAAACGTCTGGGCCTTCGCCCGTTGCCTCTCATCTTTGGTAACTTGATCAGCAGGCTTTTGCTCAACAATACTCGCAGTCTGTCTGTGAATGTCCTTCCCTTCGAGTATGTCAGCAAGTCCTTGGCTATCCCGCGACAATTCGCAGGCTGTTCTAAATTCAAGGCCGGAGTAGTCGGACTCAATCCACGTACCGTTTTCAAATCGACTGATGAAACACTTGCGTACAGGAAACCCTCTCTTCGGTTGATTTTGCAGATTGATTGACATACCACCGCCTGAAGACAGACGGCCTGTCGAGGCCACGCACTGATTGAAGTTTGCATGAAGAAAGCCGCTGTTTCGAGTACCTCTTTGGATACCTGCTACAAAGCTATCTAAGTACGTGGACAGTGCATTAAGCCGACTGATTTTAGTAAGAAACTCTACAGCAACTAAATTCTTCTTGCGTTCTGCTTGAAGTATAAGGCCCTTGATAGTTTCCTTATCAGTCTTGAAGCCGTTGATAGACGCATCATACGGACTGCTTGGAGACATTCTAAGACCCGCAGCCACCCCAGTGCTGTGGTAGATGGCCCCTACACCAGTACAGGTCTTACACTTACTGCGGTTCTTGTAGGCATCTCCCTCGACACGATACTTCTTCCCAAGCTTAATTTTAGTCTTAACTTTAAACTTTTGGATAGAGCCAATGCCATTGCAGTCCATGCATTTCATTGCCTGCGTTTTGTGGACTATCTTAGTGGTGGCCCGGACTGCGTCGATAAACTGGCTGGAAGTCATATAAGGTGGACGTAAAGACTTACCCGCCTCGTTAGTGCCGATGTTAAACGTCTGCTGATGAGCTTCGCGGCTAATCAATTCGCGGGAGTAAATTACCCGTGTCATGTCGGCACCGGAGTTAAGGTTGATAGGACTGTCGCCCATCACACTCTCGACAATATGATTCAGACGTTTTTCTAGTGAATCCTTCTCAGCCTCGAACTCGCGCTCTACTTCTTCAAGTACGTCGAGGTCTACCTTTACGCCGTTCATTTCTATTTCGCAGAGAAACAGAAGCATCTCATGCATGAATGGAATAACTTTCTTTAGAGATTGGTTATGTTCACGCTCAAGAATAGGAAGTTGTGCTAGGTACAGTTCGCCGCAAGCCTTAACGTCTGCTTCAGCATATTCTATTACAACGTCCAAAGGCATTTCAGAGAAGTCAGTGCCGGACTTAAACATCTCATCGATCAGGTCAGACTTCTTCAGGCTTTTGACGTTACGCCTGATGGCACTCTCTTTGAGAGACAGAGGCCTGCGCTGACCTTTTGATAGTAGATATTCTATGATCATTGTATCCCTGACCAATGGCGGCAACTCAAAGCCCATCTCCATTAGCCACTCAGCATCGAACTTTGTATTGTGGCAGACCATCATAGAAGCTTTGGATAAGTCTTCTTTTAGCTGGTCTACTGGATCACTTCCTTCGTGTTCGATGTGATACAGAATGCTGTGGTTAACGTGATCTACAGTTGTTTCACCCAGCCAGCCCCAGTGTGCCGACACACACTTGTTTCGGGGGTTCTTAGGGCTGTTGTCTATTCGACCTTCAATTCGTTCAACTGTTGTTTCTAAGTCTAAGACTAGTATGTCCATGTTCAGACCTCAAATCTAGAAGTCTGTGCATTCAAATTGCAGGTTACCATGCCGTGCCATCCAGATATCTTATTCTTCATCACAGTCAGATATCGTAGCGGATCATCTGGGTTGTCTGCGTCATTCATCTTCCCGCAGCCGATTAAGATATCTGTCTCTGCGATCTTCCCGACCTTTGACCCTTCAAGCATTGTAGGAGTAAGCCGTGTGCGGCCCTCTGCTTCAGCAGAAGCTTGGGATAGACCAATCAAGGCACAGTTATGCTTTTTGGCTAACTCCCGTAGGCGGTAATACAGTTCGCGCAGACGTTCATGGCCACTGTTGAACTGAGTGGTAAGAGCAATTTTATCTGCCATGTCGATTACGACAACGTCTGGTTTCTGTTTGTTCAGATAAGCGTCTAGCATCTGGATGTCCCAGCCTTGGGCATCAGCAAAGATAAGGCGGTCCTTTATGCCGGAGTAACGTGCAGACGCAGCCTGTGGATCAAATTCAATCTCATCCTTTGTCAGACCAGTGTACGCTTGAATAGCACGTAGCTTGGTGCGCTTTGCTACTTCTTCATTGGCAACGTAAACTACTCGCGCATTCTGCTGGCAGAACCCGCCGGGTGCAGCGCAGAGGCTTACAGCAAGAGCAGTCTTACCCACGTTGCTGTAGGCTGCAATCACACCAAACTCTCCGCGCCCAATACCATAGACGTTTCGGCTTAAAGTTTCGATGTTAAACTTGAACCTGTTATCGTTACTTACCACAGAAAGAAGTTCGTAGATGTCATCCGTGACAGGTTCCGCAAAGTCATCCGGCATATAGCTATCGGATACGCGGCTAATTAATGTGACAAGCTTATCCATAGCACTGGTGTCGCCCTCAGACATTTGTATGCCAAGGTTGGCAACGTCTGTGCCGACATGCTGACGCCAGAGGTTCTCTATTATGTCTGCGGCGATTTCGTTATCCAGTGACCCCGCTTCTGACACGCAGCTTATCTGGTCTTCAATCTCAGCGGTCCACGACCCTGTAGAGGTTGGATTCTGTGCTTTCCAAAATGAAAACAAGTCTAAGGCGCTGATGTCCTTTTCAAACTTGTCATGCATTTTGACGATTGTTTCAAAAATATCTTTAACTGTATCGTCAAAAATACTGGGCCTTAGCTTTGCTTTATTCAGATTATAAAACTCATTACTAAGACAGCTTTTTATCAGTGATTGGCTCATTGCTCGACCTATTCGTTGGTTTCTTACGCCACCTTATAGAATGCTTTAAGCAAAAAAAAGCCCTACATTTAAGCAGGGCCAATTTAATTGATAAGTATTTGATTAGTTTATGTTAATTTGCTCTAAACTTCATCTTAGATAACTCTACTGCACCCGCAACGCCTCTCCGCTCCCGCAGTTCCACTTGGTAGTGGACAACGCGCTTGTTATTCTTGCAGTAGTCTTTAATTAAGTTTTCTAGTGCGTCTTCCTCGACACCTGCTTCTCTGAAACCACCTTCGATTTCAAAATCTACGATGCAAATTCCTCTGGCTTTCAATTTACCATTCCTTTTTTAAGTCGCATCATGCAGCGACTGATACTTTTATCGTTCTGATCCAGAACGCACACATTGGTATCGGAACCATGAGTTCCGCCTTTCATATTATACTGGCTTTTGCCAGAGTTGTTATACAGGTGGTCCGATAGGCTTGTGACGCCAGCTTGTGACGGTCTGGCCATAAAATCCCGATGCATATTTTCCAGCAATCATTAATGGCCCACTAGGGCAATCTAATCTAGCTTGCTTAATTAGAAAATTTAAGTGATACAAAATTTAATCCCCTTTCTATATCAATACTTTTTAGCGTTTAAATAACTAACGCCATTATTTGATCTTTAGTTAGAAGCTTTAAATCATACTTAGTAAATCGCACTACTAAATTTTCCCCTGAGCTTCTAGTAATCAGTATTGCCTTTTTACTAGCATCTTTGTCAAGAATAATAATTTTGATATTATACTTTTTTACAGACTTTTTTAAGCTCAGGGTAAAATTAGTTCCAAGCAACGCAACGCCAACTAAGCCGGGTATTCTAGAAACGCTACAGGCTGATGGTACATCTTCGACTAAGACTGCAGTCGATCCGCTTCCAACGTGTATTCCTTCGGTTAGAAGCCCGTAGCTAATCCATTTAGGTCCATACCGTTTGAGTGACCTACCCACTGCGCCCTCTGCGCCATAGAACAGTACACGATCTTCGGCTGGAGCATACCTAATCTTAATCAAACCACTCTCATAAGCATCTAAACTATTAACTGTCTTTAAATAGTCTATTGCGGGTTGATGGTTTCCAATCGAAGTAGTCATCGAAGGAATAGGTTTCCTGATTATCGTTTTAGATTGTACTTGGTTTGATAAGTAATTTTTTACTGCTGACAGGTTTCTTCTGCCGGAGTGTATGCCCTTTGCATTGCAGCTTGCTCTGTAGCAATTCCACATCAACTTACCATCTATGTTAGACAGTGCTAATTTCTTTGGTTGATAGCAAAATGGACAGGTTATTACCTTTGTATCACCATCTCTTATTGGTATCTGTTTTATTATGAGTAGTTGTTCTTGATAGGTCATATTATCTACCCGTTGGCTATACTGCCCCTTTGCAGGGACAGCGTCAGCTTATCGTCATATTTTATTTAGTCAACATCTAATTAACTGTTTTGCTACGCCACTTAGTGTTAACAGGTATTTTTATAATTTGTGATTTTTTTATTTAAAAACAACGATCCCCAGTAATCAATTGGTCGTAGGTTCGATCCCTACCGCCGGAGCCATAGTATTGATTAATAACGATAATAGTGTCTTTGTGATCACAAAATGGCATGGCAGAATGCAAAGTGGCAGTCTGCCATTTCTGCCACTTTTTTTAGTTAAGTGGTGTTTAACCTCACCGTTTTAATTAAGTGGCGTTTAACTTTACTGTATTCGTAAGGTCTGACCGGGTGATCAATCACTTCTTTGGTCCAGTATGCAGCGTTGCATTTCACACACTCACGCTTCCTTCGGGTGTAATGCATATTATTTTTAAATACTGGGCGAGAATCTGAAACAATGGTTTTCTTTGCCCCACATATTATGCAACCAATTAAGTCAGACGTTGTTTGAATATTAACCATTTATAGTAGTCCTCGCTTCGTGTTTGCATTGGTACTTTCGATTTCACCCTCTACGGCGTATACAACCAGCATCTGCGGGTTCTTGTGTCCGGTGAGAGACATTAGCTCACGATCTGTACATCCTGCTCTTGATGCGTGTGTTGCCCCAGTTCTTCTAAGGTCAGACATCCAGATGGTTGAATACTTTTGACTACCATCTTCGTTGAACTGATCACGAAGGGGAACTTCGGGTAGTCCGTATCCGTTAGCTAACAATCGGAATAGTTTGTTGCAGCGGTCTGCACTGAACGGTCTACCTGACCAACCACTTCTTGCCTCAGTTGCAAATATAAAATCATCTGAGTTTCGTTTAGAGTGCAGGTGTAGTCTATCCTGAACGGGTTTGGTGAGCGCAATAGCCATCCGTTTGCCTGTTTTCTTCTGAACGAAGTTAGACACACCAGTACGTCCGTCTATATTAGCCCACTTCATCAAACGAACGTCACAAGGCCTTTGGCAGAAGTCAAAGCACATCGTGAGCATTGTACCCATTGAAACATGGCCTGTTGTATCACAATATTTTACCATTCCGTCTAGTTGATCCTGCGTCCACATAACCTCACGGTCTGGTAGAGTTGGAAGCTTAACTAAAGCAAATGGATTACCTTTCGATCTACCGCCTCGAACTGCTTCATTCCATACCAGCTTCAGAACCTTGAAAGTATGGTTAGCTTTGTGTGTAGATTTTGAAGTCTGTATGTGTAGCCACAAGCCTTTGGCATAATCATAGTCCACATCTGACACATGCATCCGATGAAACACTTGTTTACCTACGTGTTGGGCAGATACGTGTCTCAAGTGGTCGTTGTACGACCTCTTGGTTGATTGGGCAGAAATGTTAATAAAAGCCAACGAGTCTTTGTAGTAGTCTATCAGTGCGTGAACTGACCTATCGTCTACAAAGATAGCTTCATGGTTGCCGCACTTCCACGCCTCGAAATTACGTTTCAACTCAAAACCACGGGCATTTGCCTCACTGGGCTGTGTATATGTTTCCCTAACAATTTCAGGAAAAGCCCTTTTTAATTCGGTAGTTGGCCGAATGTCATAGACTTTAGTATTGCCTCTAATTCGAGGTCTAACGTATGGAGCTTTAGCCATTATCCAAAATCCCCCGACTCTATCTTATCCATGATAAAATTTATCCGGCGCACATTGCCGATGACGGCGTGAAAGCACTTGGGGTTACCCGCAAAAAACCTTTCAGCCCTAGCAGACTGTTTTCGCGAACCTCTCCAATTACGTTCTAGTGATATTCCTATTTGAGGGTCTTCCGGCAAGATAGAACGAAAACGATTGCCGCTTTTTCGCTCAGTAAAATCATCCTTCTTAGCGACAAACTTCTTCTTTCTAATGATCCTCAATGCTCTTTCTTCGCTGGAAGTTATCATTAGCCTTTTGTTATTTAATAAAATAGTCTTCATTTTATTGGTCCTTGTTGGTTGTTGAACAAGACCACTTAGCAAGAAAGTTAACAGTCAGTCAATTAATTATTCCACTACGCATTAAGCTAGGCGCAGAAAACATAAAAAAAGGCCGCCGAAGCAGCCTAATTACCTTATTTATATGTGGTATGTTTTAGTCTGTAGCCACAATGGCTATCACTTCCCAGCCAAATTCCTCTGGCATGTCGGAAGTCGCTAAAGCTACAGCCCTCTCCGATTTTTCCATATAAACAACAGTATGAGCTTCATTTTTTTCATTAAAAGACTGCGCGGCATCGTAAAGAGCATCCGCTACTTCCATCGCCTTTGCTGGAGACATGGTATTCACTGTCGTCATATTTCACCTGCTATTTGTTTAAAAATTTCCTAACTGGACGCAAAAGAAAATTATTTTCCCCGCGCGAACATCGTATATATCACTATACTTAATATAATTAATTGTATCTTGCAAATACTTTTTGCGGCAAATTGGCGCAGAGAAAGTAAAGTTGTCAGGTATAAATTATTTTGTTATTTTTAAAATCCTAAATAAAATCACGCATTTTATTGGGCGCTGTTTCTAATATTATAACTTGCAGCTATTAAGTGGCTCATATACACAAGTAACACGGCGCAAGCTTTGCCGTACCAACCAACCAATGGAGACCAATTAAATGTTAAGCACTGAAACTAAAAATAAGATTATCGCTATCATAGAGGAACACACAAAGGTTCCAGATGAAATGCGTGATCACATCTGTGAAACCCTCTACAAGGCCTACGTCGAGACTGTCGAGGCTAAGGAAGAAGGGGGGCAATCATAATGATCACTATGAAACAACTGGTGGAATAGGTGCGCCTATTCTTCATTTGTTATGGGGCCGGGTCATGCTGGCTTGACCTCTTAACCTTATTTTTTAACTGACCAACAACCAACCAACCAAACGACCAATATGATCTAGAAAGGATCAAAAACATGTTAGACTTTCAAAACTTCAATAAAGACCTCGACCTTCCAACCAATATTGATTTCTCACCAGTGTTTGCGGCCAGCCGTTTGGCCAAGCACAAATTCGTAATCAACGGGGTGACCGGGGAAGTGATCGGCCATGTCGGCGATACATTTACCTGTGCCTCTCACCGTGACTTCTTTCAGGGTGTATATAGTCAGGTGAATGAGAACCTGAACCCGGCGGATACCGAAGGCGTACAGATCAGCTATAAGAATGGCAGGGCCAATGCATTCGCAATGATGGATGTGCAACTGCCTGCAGTCACCAGCGAGATCGTTACCACAAACGGCCACACCACTAAACTGTCACAGCGGATCATCGCGCTGCACTCAATTGACGGTGGCAGCGGATCGAATACCACCCTGTTTGGTAATATCGATAGCTTTTGTTTGAATGGCTCAGTGGCTGGTGAGTATTCGACGGTACGCCGCCGGAACACTTCGCAGTTTTCAGTTGAGGCTTTCATCAAACAATTGCGGCAGTCCAAGAATGACTTCTATATGCAGTCTGAAAACTTGCAGCGATTTGCTCAAACCGAATTGGCAGACAATACAGTCCAAGCTCTGCTCAATTCCATGCTGCTTACATCAAAGCCTGATGATGATGCCAAGCGCCGCAACGTCGAGACCAAGGCAGATAAGATGTTCAAACTGTACCGTGATGAAGTCCAAGTCCGGGGCGCCAATAAGTTTGCATTGGTGTCGGCGTTTTCAAACTATGCCACCTATGCTGATGAGCGTAATGGTTTCGGGCTGCGGAACACAGCCAACAAGAATGAGACCGTGGCGACTTCGATGATGTCCAGAGAGCTAGAGGTCAACAAGTGGATGAGTGATCACCGTTTCTTGGAGGCAGCGTAATGCGTAGGGTAAGCAAAAACGAATTCAATTGGTTTGTTGATTATTGCTGGATGTTTTACGGCACGGGCCAAATGTATAGCTTGGGGGCATCTCGCTCCGCAGTCAGAGCAGCTTGCAGGGCAGTAACCCACCGCAAAGATATTCCCTTCGATGGTGACACCTTAGACCGGGAAAGTGTTTGCCTGCTTCTGGAGAGCCTTGGATATTCTGAGATTTCTCCAATGCATCATAAAACGCATTTGCTAAAAAAGGATGCAGCATTAGCAGCGATAGCAACATTGTAAATAGTCGGTAACATTTCACCAAATACTCCCAGAAATTGGCCCTGCTTCGGTGGGGCCTTTTTTTATGGCTCAAACCACCCTGAAAAACAGTAAGCGCCATACAGTAGGGGTAACGACTTTTTATGACCTACGGTGTGGCAGAAACTGTTAACCACTGTATGGCGCTTATATCACCTCTCAGGACCATCTAGCTGGTTTCTTATTTGTCATCTTATTAGTTGTGTTTCCAAGCCACCTTTGCTAAATTCCGGGCAGGGCCGAAGGTCCACCAACCAACCGGAGACCAATCAAATGGGAAACCAACCAAACTTAAACTTACTGAACGAAATGGGACGTTATATCTTTGGCTATAATTTCAAGGCCATCGAACTACGCAAAGTAAAGGAAGGTGCCTGCTTTAAACGTAAGCCCACCGCATCCGCTGAATACATCCGCAATCATTACAACCGGAAAGATCAATTCGGCCCTGCCAATTATTCTTGTTCTGATGCCCATGACATGAACCGGGAGATTTTTCTCAAGCCGTCCACCATCGTTTACATCGAAACCTAAACCAACCAACCAACCGGAGACCAATCAAATGAACCGTCAAGAAATCTTAAAGAAGCTTAAAGCATTCTCGCAGCGCACCGTGGAAAATGGCTGTACTGAGGCTGAGGCAATTGCAGCGGCCAAGGCCATGCAGGGGCTGCAGGAAAAGTATGACTGTACCCTAACAGAGCTAGACATTAGCCTGACAGAATATGTCAAAGATAAAATTATTTTAGGCAATAAAGTTAAGCACCCAGTGTGGGGTGCGCTGTTTGGTGTTCAGGTATTTACCAAAGTGCGTTTGGTTTCTTATGGGGCAAAGCTCACAGTATTTGGTCAGCAACACTGTGTTGATAATGCAATCTATCTAATCGGGCTGCTTCAATCGTCGATGGAGTTGGAATATTTGAGATATAAGAACAGCGCAGATTTTGCAGAAGAAAGCTTTTATCATCACGCTAGATCGATCCGCACCAGCTTTATGAATGGCATGGCCCGGCGGCTAAGTTCACGCTTGGTAGACATGCATAATGAAAGCCGCATCGCGGTTAAGGAACAAACATCCGGCAATGGCACTGCGCTTGTGGCAATGGCCTCTAATGCGCTGGATGATGCATACCGGAAAGAATGGCCCCGCCT
>TARA_R110002074_G_scaffold3523_5_pt1 | contig 12809 bp, 10 predicted proteins | sample TARA_R110002074 | Tara Oceans TARA_R110002074 (sample SAMEA4397215) | marine metagenome | biome: Polar Biome; feature: [MIX] marine epipelagic wind mixed layer (ENVO:01000061); material: water (ENVO:00002006), including particulate matter (ENVO:01000060) such as... | depth 10-100 m
AACCTGCTCCACGTCTCTTTCTTGAGCGTCGGCGACTCTTTCTGCTTCTCTTAGACTTTCTGCTGTTTCTGCGTCTTCCTCCAGTTAAAGAAAAATCTTCTTCATCAGGAGGAGTCGTAGGATGAGACTCATGGGTTTCTCCATCATGTCCGGTCCCACCTCTTTGTCTTCTACGACTCTTTCTGCGCTTACGTGTTCTACTACGTTTTCCACCTCTTAAGCTTTTTAAATTAGTTAATCCAAGTAATTTCAATAATGTCATTATAAATTATAATTAGATAAAAATTTAATTTATCCTAAATAAAACGCATCATCTTTTTCGTGTTCTTCGTCTCTTTTTTTTATTTTTTCTTTTTGTTTTTTTACCACCTGCTTGTTTATTTTGTTTATTTTGTTTATTTTGTTGCCTTTTTTCATCTAATCTATTATGAAATTTTGATTTATATAAATCAAAATTTGCTAATAATTTTTGTACTCTTTGACCCATAGCATCTGTACCAACAGATTTTTTTAATCTTGCATACTTTTTATTTCCATATCTTTTACCCATTTCCTTTCTTTTTCTTTTTAAATAGGATTGTTTTTTTTTTGGTTTTTCTGGTTTTGGAGCCATTTTTATATTATTGTTCGATTATTTTATAACCTTCTGATGTTTTAGTTTTTCTATGAATTGTTTTATTTTTTGTAAATTCGTTATGGCATTCTTTACATATATTTGTTAAATTTGCAGGATGATTTTTATGAATAGTGTTAATATAATTATTCATATCTGCCTTTTCTTGAGGCTCTAAATGATGTATATCTATGCCTTCTCTACTACAAAATTCACAATTTCCTTTTAATTTTTTAGCATTATATTTTGATTTTTTCTTTTTTAAAGAACCACATAATTGTTTATTATATTTATTACGTAATTCATATGTTTTATTTATAAATTTTTCAGGAAAATCAAATGATTTGCATACTTCAATTCCATACATATTTTCACCTGGTCCATCTTCTAATTTACGAGTATAATATAAAATTCCAGAAATATTTTTTACAGACATATGTTTAATAGCTAATTTTTTTAATCTTACAATTTCATTCATAGTGGTTAATTGATGAAAATGAGTAGCAAAAATATGTGAAGATTTTGTTTGATTTAACCATAAAAGAACAGCAGCAAATATAGATACAGCACTTGAGGTTTCTGTTCCTGAACAAACTTCATCTCCTAAAATTAAACTATTTTCATCACAATTATTAATAAAAGTACTAACCTCGCTCATTTCTACTGTAAATGTGCTTAAACCTTTAAAAATATTATCATTTCCCAAAATTCTTGTATATATAGAATTATAAGGTTTATATTCAAAGGATGAACAAGGAACAAACATTCCTGCTTGTGCCATAATAACGGCTATACCTATCGATCTATTAATACTGCTTTTACCAACACCATTTGTTCCAAAAATCAACATTCCATCCTTTTTTTTTCCAATACTTACATCATTAGGAACATATGTTTCATTAATTTGAATTTTTTCAATTAAAGGATGTCTTATTTCCTTTGCTTCTATAAATGACTTTTTTGCTTTTGTATTTATAACAGGTTTACAATAATTATTATTTTTACTTACAAATGCTTTTGTAATTAACATATCTAAATTTGAAACATATTTTACAAAATCATTCATTTCATCATTATAATCCCGGAGAGAAATTATAAATTCGGTATAAACATTTGTTAAAATTTCAGTTAAATTATCTAATTTTTGTCCATATTTTTTATAAAATTTATTCAAAACACTTCCGCCGAGTTTATGATTGCTGGATATTCCACCAGATGTATGTTTGAAAGTAGAAAAATCTAAACCATTTACAATGATATTTTTATCATTATAGTTTTTAGTTAAATTTTCACTAATACCTCTGCATCTGGCAGGAGTAGCATAAAAATATATGCCACTTTTTTCAGTTATATGTGTTTTGATAACAGGATTTTTGTCTTTTTTTTTACACAATAATTTTTGTATTGTATTTATCCATTTTTTCTTTTCAATAATTATTTCATCATATTCTTTACTAACATCATCTAATACATCATTAATTCCACTATTCACAAAATTAATTTCAAATTTATTATTTATTAAGGTTTCACATATTTTCATATTTAAATTTCTCTCCAATAATAAAATTAATTTATCACAAACATCTTCAATATTTGTTCCAATATTTTTTTTTATATATTTCATAATAGTCTTATCAGTTTTAAGATTTTTATGAATATCCTTAATAGTATGAAGATTTTTATTAAAAATATATAAATCATTTGGAGTGATTTTATTAAAAATTATCTTTCTATATAAATGTTCAATATCTCTGATATCTTGAAAGGATTTTCTTAAAAATTCATATTTGTCCCAATTATTTATCAAATAATCAATCATATTATATTGTTCATTTAAATATCTAACATCTGTAACAGGATGTAATATTTTATCTTTTAAATATCTTCTCCCCATTGGGGTGACACATTTATTAATAAGTCTTTCTATAGAAGAATATTTTCCTTTAATATTATCTGTATTAACAATATTAAGTTGTCTTAATGAGTGATTTGCGAGCAATAATCTATTATCCACATTATCAAATGATGGGTTTTGTAATTTATTTGTTAAATTTGCACTGTGTTGCCATATAAAATCTAATAAAAAACATAAACTTTTTAAAGCAAAGGGATTTTCAGAAAGTAAAGAAGATTCCATATATGAATCATAGTCTTTTATATCTTCATAAAATTTCATAATAATTTCTTTTTGATATGTTTGGTTATCACAGTTATTTGCTTGTAACGATTGTTTATCGTCACCAGTTTGATTGATTATATGAAGAGCCTTTGTTTCTAAATCAGCATATTGAATAATATCTTTAATTTTTTTATTATCCTGATAATTGTGTATAATTACAGTTTCACTTGGATTATAAATTGCATTAAATCTTTCTAATTCATCAAATATAGTAGTATTATGTATATCTGCTTTTGTAATAGAATGTTCAAATATTTTAACTGTTCCGGTAAAAGCATCAATTACAGCACAACCAAAATAAATAGAAGGATTTTTTTTAATAAACCCTGTTGATTTGTTTATAACATAACAGGCAATATTATTTGTATCTTCTTCTTTTTTTTCTACACTAAAATTACAACCTGGTGAAAAAATATTACTTAAACTTCTTGATTTTTTTGCCCCAGATATACCATCTTCATCCCAAACAGCAACAGTATAACCAGAATTTGTTAATACTTTTACCCATTTTTCTAAATGGTAATCTCCATGTGTAAATCCAGCCATTTTAACCGGATATGTTATACCATCATCAGCTTGCATTTTTACATTTTTGTTTGCAACATTCATATTAGTAATAGTTAAATAATCTTGAAAACAATGATTCAAATATTTCCCCGTTTTTTCGTTTATCATACTATAGACTTCGTAAAAACTACCACATTGTAAAAGTAATAATGTTTTTTCTCCAAATTCATTTTGATATTTTTTTAAATTTTTAAAATATGTTGCAATCATTCTATTATCCTTATCTACTTTTACCTTCTTTGACATCGAGTAATATATAATATATATTATATTGCTTGATACTTTAAATTGATTATTTAAATATTTATTATCGATGAATCAATAATCAATGGGGGTAGTGTATTCATAATTAACTTGGTATGGGTTTCGTGAATATTGTAATATATTATTATCATAAGATAATTCAGAATAAACTTCTGATTTATAACACATACATCTTGAAATTATACCAATGATAGAAACTAAGGTTCCAACAAAAATTATTTTTACACTTTTTTGAAGGTTCGAATAATCTATATGTTTTGGATTTATTAGAATAATTGTAGTAGTTACACATATTGAACTTAAAAAAAAGCACCAAGCAAAAAAATATCTAATTGAATATTTACAAAATTTCCCTTTAAAAAAATGGTCTGATAACGACATATAATAAAAAAAAACATATATATATTATTAAGTTGTTTTGATATATTATATATCATCTTCATTCCAATTATGCAATAAAACATCTGCATTTTTATTTTTAATATCTCCAGTTAAATAAGCAGATTCGTAAATAGATCTAAAAATATGATCAGGAGCATTACTTCCTATTTTAATCAAATTATGTTTTCTTAAATAACTCTTTACTTCATTTATTGATTTTCTTTTTAAAACATTTACTTCATTTTTAATTATTCTACGTGTTTTTTTACTTTTTACTAAAACACCAACTATGTTTTTCAGTCTATTTTTACCAAGAGTAATTTTTCTTCTTCTTCTTTTAGTTTTAATTTTATATTTTTTTGGTTTAACGACTTCACTAATACCTTTAAATTTTGTTTGTAAATCTTTTAATTTATCTTTTCTTTCAGAAAATTCATTATTGGTATTTAAATTAAAATTCAACAGTGGTTTTTTTTGAAACTCATCTAAAATTTCTTTTTTATTATTCTTCAATGTTTTATTATATTGTTTCCATGTTGGCTTATATCCTCCTTTTAAACATCCATAAGGTGGATCCTTTCTAATTGTATCATTCATTGGATTAATATCAACTGGAATATTTTTTTGTAATGGTTCTATTGAAGGTCGAACTAACGTTTCTCTAGTTTTTAATGTTTTTCTTTTTTGTTTTTCTATTTTTTGTTTTCTTTTCTTTTTTTTCATTTCTTCGAGATAAGATAAAGTACTTTGAAAATCATTTTCAAATGTATTTTCTTCTTTCTTTTCTTGATATTCTATTTCTTTTTGTTTTTCTTTTTTTTGATGTTCTTTAATTCTTGCAATTAATTTTTTTTTTACGTCATTTGGTTTAAGTTTGTTTTTTTTAAAACTCGGTTTTTGTTTTTTATCCTTTTTCTTTTTTTTAAAATTAAAAAAATCAGGATTGATTGATATACTTTTCTTACTCATATTAATAATTACAGAAAAATTAATACGAATTTTAACAATACATTTGATTTAAAATATCCTTAGATGTTGTATCATTTCTTGATTTTACTTCATTAATATCTAAAAACATATTATAGCCTTTATTCATATCTTTCAAATTAATAATCATTTTTTTTTCGATTGGTAAACAGAAAACTCTACGACCATGTGCAATTTTTACTTTTGCTAAAAGTGTTTCAATATCTCTACCATAAAATTTAAAAAAATCTATTTTATCTTCAAACCATATTTTTTTTACTTTTTCATCTAATTTCCAACCAATATCATTTACTTTTTTTCTAAAAATAAGGAAAAGTTCATCATATGAATAATCATCTGTGTTAAATCTCCAATTAAATCTTGAATCAAGTCCTTGATTATAAGAAAAAAAACAATCTTTTAATTCTTTTTCATAACCAGCAATAATAACCATTAAATTATCTTTATTATCACTTAATCCTTCGCAAAGTGTATCAATACATTCTTTTGCAAATGAGTCTTTTTTTTCTGCATTACCCAAAGCATAAGCTTCATCTATAAAAAGAACACCTCCTACAGCTTCTTTAATAACATCTCTTGTTTTTAGGGCGGTTTGTCCCAAATAACCAGCAATCAAATCTGCTCTTGTTACCTTTTTAAAATAATTTTTACTTAAAATACCTAATTTACTAAAAATCTTTCCTATAATTTTTGCAGTTTCTGTTTTTCCAGTTCCAGGAGGCCCATAAATCACAGTGTGCATAAAATCATTGGAATTTGGTGATAATTTGTGAAAATTTTGTATAAAATATAAAATTTGGTCAACAATAGATTTTTTTAATTTTTTCATACCTATCATATTTTTTAATTCTATTAAAGGACCTTTTATATTATGTATTGCCTTCATATTAATATTATATTCTGTATCCATTTTTAATGGAAAATCATCTATTAATTTTAAAATATCATTTAGAGATTCTATTTCTCTATTTATATTTACTTTTGTTTTTTTTATAATTGGAGCAGGTGGTGGAAGTTTAAAAGTATTAGGATTTAACGGAGAACTAACTAATAATTTATTCCTTCTTGGAGGAAATCTATGAGTTTGTGTATTATTAAATTTACTATGATAATTAAATAAAGAAGATTTGTCAGAAAAATTGTGAATCGAATTTATACTTAATAATAAATCATCTAACGCTTGTTTTTTATTTATAGTTTTTGAATATGGAATTAATTTATTTTCTGTTTTATTAAAATATTTATTTTTATCTAATGAATCTCTTATATTTGAAAAATTATTGTGTTTTCTTCTATCAGACATATTATTTAAAATATTTTGAATTGTTATATTTAAACTATTATCTAATATTTCTAAACGTTTTTTTAAATTATTATTTATTGGACTATTAGATATTTTTTCTATATTCAATTTATCTTTCTTACAAGATTGTAGTGGAAAAAAATCACGGTTTAATGTATGATTTTTACACCAAGTAATTTTTAATAGCGATTTTGAAATATCCTTTATAGAATGTAGATTTATTTTATCATTTTTATTGACATTGGACATATATATATATATATATATATATTTTATAGATATTAAAATTGATTTAAATATAATACGTAATAAGAATATTAATTCACATGAGTTCTAATATGTCTTCAACTGACAAAAAGAAAAAAATTACAAATATTGATATTAAAAGTTTAAGTTGGAAAATTATTGAAAGTTATTTTAAGGGACAACACTTAGAAAGATTAGTTAGACATCAATTGGAGTCATATAATAATTTTATAGATTATCAAATTAAAAAAACTATTGAAATGTTTAATCCTGTTACTATTCATTCTGAGCATGATAAAGATGAAGAAACAGGTCATTATTCGTTAGAAATGATTGTTACATTTGATAATTTTCAAATATATAGACCACAAATTCATGAAAATAATGGAGCAACCAAAATTATGTTTCCTCAAGAAGCAAGATTACGAAATTTCACATATTCCTCTGCTATGACTCTGGATGTTAATATTAAAATTATTAAGAGAACAGGAACCAAATTTGAAAATATTGAAAATCTATATCAAAAAATTCCAAGAATTCATATTGGAAAATTACCCATTATGTTGAAATCCAATATATGTATTTTAAAACAATATAATCATTTAAATAATGATATTACCGGTGAATGTAAATATGATGGCGGAGGATATTTTATTATAAATGGTAGTGAAAAAACCTGTTTAGCTCAAGAAAGAGCCGCTGAAAATAACATTATGTGTTTTAATATTAAAAAAAATAATAACAAATGGCGATGGTTAGCTGAAATTAAATCTATACCTGATAACAAATGTATTTCTCCCAAGCAAATTAATATTACTATCGCCAATAGAAGTAATGGTTCAGGACATCCTATTTATATTCATATTCCGAGAATTAAAACCCCTATCCCGTTGTTTATTGCATTTCGCGCATTAGGCGTCATATCTGATATTGAAATTTGCAAATTTATAATTTTAAATATTAAAGAAAAGTCAATGAAAAGAATGCTCTTTTCATTAAAAGCTGCCATTATAGAAGCACATAAGTATAGCACACAAGAAGCGGCATTAGATTTTATTGTTTCTCAAGCTATGTATACTCCTATTAATATGACTTACGAAGAAGGATTACAAAAGAAAAAAGAATTTACAGAAAGTGTTCTATCAAACGATTTATTTCCCCATTGCAAAGAAAAATTAGAAAAAATATATTTTATGGGATTAATGACAAATAAATTATTACAAACCAGTTTTGGTTGGAGAAAATGTGATGATAGAGATTCTTATAAAAATAAAAGAGTTGATTTGTGTGGGGTTCTCTTGAATAATCTTTTTAGAAATTATTTCAATAAACTTGTCAAGGATATGCAAAAACAAACTGTTAGAGAAATTAATAACGGGTCTTGGAAATCTACCGATAATTACAAAAATATTATCAGTTTAACTAATATTTATAAAATTATTAAATCAACAACTATTGAAAATGGATTAAAGAGAGCATTAGCTACGGGAGATTTCGGAATAAAAAATACTAACTCAAATAAAGTTGGCGTTGCTCAAGTATTAAATAGATTAACATATATTTCAAGTTTAAGCCATTTAAGACGAATTAATACCCCAATAGATAAAAGTGGTAAGTTAATTCCACCAAGAAAATTACATAATACTCAATGGGGAATGGTTTGTGCTGCCGAATCACCAGAAGGTCAAAGTGTAGGAGTTGTTAAAAATTTAGCTTATTTAGCTCATATATCTATTAAAAGTGTAAGTCAACCTATTTATGATGTTATTGAAAAATTTATTATTAAATTAAAAGATTCTACATTTGAAGAATTATATAATAAAGTTAAAATTATCATTAATGGTAATTGGATTGGAAGTGTAAAAGAACCTTATAAATTTTATAAATATATGAAACAAAAAAAATATGAAGGAATTATTAACATATTTACAAGTATCACATTTGATTTTAGACAACAAGAAATTAATATTTGCAATGATGCTGGGAGAATTATGCGACCTGTATATAGAGTTAAAAAAAATAAATTATTAATCACCCGAAAAGTTGCAAGTCAAATTATGAACAACGAATTATCTTGGGAAGATTTATTAGTTAATAATAAAATTAATCAATCGCTTATTGAATATATTGATGCGGCCGAACAAAATTATTCATTAATTGCTATGAATAAAAAAAATTTTAAAAATAAAGAAACAAAATATTATAAATATACTCATTGTGAAATACATCCTTCCACCATATTTGGAATCTTAGCCAGTTGCATTCCTTTTCCTGAACACAATCAATCTCCCAGAAATACATATCAATGTGCTATGGGAAAACAAGCAATGGGAATGTATGTTACCAATTTTAAAGATAGAATGGATAAAACTGCTTATGTACAGACCTATACTATGAGACCACTCGTTGATACCAGATTAATGAATATGATTCAATTAAATAATATACCCTCTGGAAATATGGTAATTGTTGCTATTATGTCATATTCCGGATATAATCAAGAAGATAGTATTCTTTTCAATCAGGGTTCTTTGGATAGAGGATTATTTGGAGCTACTATTTATCATACTGAAAAGGATGAAGATAAAAAAATTCAAGGCGATGAAGAAATTAGATGTAAAGCGGATAGAACCAAAACAAAAGGTATGAAATTTGCAAATTATGATAAATTAAATGATAAAGGCGTCATTCCTGAAAATACATTATTAGAAAATGGTGATATTATTATTGGAAAAATTGTTCCTATTAAAGCAAATAGAAATGATCCTACAAAAGTTATCAAATATAAAGACCAAAGTAGAGTTTATAGAACACATGAAGAAAGTTATGTTGATAAAAATTATATTCATAGAAATGGTGATGGATATACATTTGCAAAAATTAGAACCAGAATTTACAGAAAACCCACTATCGGTGATAAATTTAGTTCGAGACATGGACAAAAAGGCACCATTGGACTTGTTATTCCAGAAGATGATATGCCTACTAATTCAGATGGACTTAGACCTGATATTATTATTAACCCACATGCTATCCCAAGTAGAATGACTATTGCACAATTAAAAGAAACATTACTCGGTAAAGTTTTATTAGACTTAGGATTATTTGGGGATGGAACCAGTTTTGGAGAACAATCTATCAAAACTATTACTACTCTATTACAAAAATTAGGAATGGAAAGAAATGGTAATGACATTTTATATAATGGGATGACTGGAGAACAACTTGAAACGTCTATATTTATTGGTCCGGCATTTTATCAACGACTTAAACATATGGTAAATGATAAAGCCCATAGTAGAAGCTTCGGTCCTATGGTTGTTCTTACACGACAACCCGCTGAAGGAAGAAGTAGAGATGGAGGACTTCGATTTGGTGAAATGGAGAGAGATTGCATGATTTCACATGGAGCCAGTAGATTTACACAAGATAGAATTTATCATGCAAGTGATTCTTTTGAAGTTCATTCTTGTAATAAATGTGGTATGTTTGTCGTATTCAATAGTGAAAAGAAAATTCATATTTGCAAAACATGTAATAATAGAACAGATTTCAATAGAGTTCAACTACCATATGCTTGCAAACTATTATTTCAAGAATTAATTTCTATGAATATTGCTCCAAGAATTATTACTAATTAAATTTACATTCATATTAATAAAAAAAAATTATAGATAATCTTTTTTTATTATAAAATTAAAGAATTACACAACTCCAGAATAATTTAACTCATAATGATTCATAAATTTATTTATCAACTCTTCAGGAATTTCATTAAAATCTATCATTTTTTTATTTAATAAATATCTCTCCATTGCTCCCTCTTCTTCTTTTAATTTATTTTCAAATAATTCTTTATTTTCATAATATTTACATGCTGTTTTTGATCCGCATCGTTTAAATACTCCCTTTATATTATCACTCTTATCCCCTGTTATAATTTTCACAAATAAATCCTTTTCTGCATTATCATATGATGACTTTCGCTCTGTTAATTTTCTAAATTTTAAATCATATAATTCTACATTTTCACATGCTAATTGTAAATAATCCATATCACTTGTTATTATTGTTATTTTTCCATCAGGAAATGTATTTTTTAACTTTTTTGTTAAAATAGCCAAACAATCATCCGCTTCCAATTCAGGATATTTCATTATTTTACTCGCTCCACCCTTTATAAATAAATCATCCTCATAAGCTAATTTAAAGAAGGGACCTCCTAAAAATGAATCGTCATATACCCTATTTTCTTTATAACTTGGTAAATGTTTCATTCTCCATATTGTTTTACGGGGGCAATCTTTTCCTACTATTATTATCGGATTTTCTATCTTTAGTTTTTTTTGTATTTCTTCTATTTTTGAAATAAATGTTTTTTTAAATTTATTAAGAAATTCTTCATTTTCAATTGGAGGATTTTCTTTATCAATTATTTGTTCTTTTTTCGCCAATTTAAACCAATTCAATAATGCGAAAAATCTATAAAATATAAAATAACTACCATCAATTAATATGAAATTTTGACTCATTTGTATAATCAATTAATATATAAAATTTTTATTCAATTTTTAAGTTTTGGCGATAAACAATATATTTAATTTATTTAAATATTAAGTGTAAATTTTACTTATAATGAATATTAGTATACTTCTAACCTTTCCTATAAGTTTTGCATATAATAAAATATATAAATTATATAATAAATCATATAATAGAAAATTATCTGTTAATTTTACTTCTGTAACACATGCTTCTTCTAACATATTTCTATCATTATTATATTTTTATACAAACAGATATTCCTTTTTGATTCAATTAAATTCAGGAGGTTATTATATATATGATTTTTATTCTATTATTCAAAATAATAGATTTAATTTATTAGATTCTATGTATTTATATCATCATATTACGGTATTTATGTATATGTTATTAGATTCAGATAAGTATTATTGGATTTATAGTTTATTTTTTGCTGAATTATCAAACTTTCCAAATTATTTTGTTTATTATAATTTACAACTTGATAAAAAATTAAACTTAAAGAAAAAATCTACGAGCACTATTTATGCTATGAAAATACAATTTTATTCTTATGCTATTATTAGAATATTTATTATTGGATATTTGGGTTTATTAGATTTACGACATGATGAAATACCTTATATTATTTATTTGACATCTATACTATATATTTTTGGGCTAATATGGTTTTCATTTATGTGTCTTCAATATATATATATGTATAATTAGTTAAAAATAATATAACCAGTTAAAAATAATTAATTAGTTATAATAATGAATAGTTTAGATAAAATAAAATTATTTATTTTAACAGGTATTATAGATATATTTTTATTTGTTTTATTATATTTTATAAAACTTACTTTTATAGATAAATTATGGATATTTTCAGTATTAATTTCTCATTTATTATTTTTTTACTTTTTATCATTTTATAATAAATATATTATTGATTTAATACATAAATTTATTTTTATTTTACCAGTTGTTTCAATATTTTGTAATAATTTATTTATAAAAATTATTTCTTTATTTTTATTTATTATTATACAAATATTATGGGTTTTTGAAAATAGATGTATTTTAAACGAAGAAGATTATGAATGGGGATATGGTGATTATTTAAATTCATTCGTTATTATATTTTCAGTAATATTATCTATTAATATTGGGTTTAATTTACAATTTGTATATCCAAATGAATACATAACTATTTAAAAACTATATAATGTATTTTATATATGAGTCACGGATGCGCGTTTAAAAAATCAACTGCTAAGATGAGGTGGAAATGGAAAAAGAAAAGAACAAGAAGATTACAGAGAAAAAGGCGTAAAATGCGAGCCAGAGCCAAATAATATTTAGCTATTTTTATCTTTTATTATATTATACAATGCCTGATGAAGATAGAAAACCTCGACAAGATGCGAATCCACCAAGACCAGCACTCACACTCGCTAAAATTCTCGAAGCAGCAAAAGCAATGAAAGATGAACCTTCTATTGACCCAAGAAAATCTTGCACTGGAATGTTCTGTGGTGCAGTACAGAAATTAAAATTTTGGGGTGGAAAAAGAAGAACAAAAAAGAGACGCAAAAAGAGAAGAACTAAATCTCGTAGAAAGACCAAACGTAGAAGAAAGAGCCGCCGCCGAACAAAACGCCGTAGAAGAAAAAGATAACTTAAAAAAAAGAATTATAATAATATAAAAAAAAATTCATATTATTATATAAATATGCTTA
>TARA_R110002074_G_scaffold219149_4_pt1 | contig 12786 bp, 14 predicted proteins | sample TARA_R110002074 | Tara Oceans TARA_R110002074 (sample SAMEA4397215) | marine metagenome | biome: Polar Biome; feature: [MIX] marine epipelagic wind mixed layer (ENVO:01000061); material: water (ENVO:00002006), including particulate matter (ENVO:01000060) such as... | depth 10-100 m
ATTAGCAGCAATAAAGAATGTGCCATTCTCTGCTAGTTCTACAGATCTAAGTGCAGCTAAAACAGTATCTGTTTCTGGTTGTACCTGAACTTCTAGTTGTCCTGTAGATATTGCCTGATTAGTATAACCAAAGCTATCAAGTATGTTTTTAGCCCTTACAGAGCTTAATTCTTGTGCTTGTGTAAGTGTAAGCCTAGTATTTGTACCTAGTTTAGAAATACCTAACTGCCATCCAAAGCCATTTAATGTAGCATTGTTAAACAGTTTAAAAGCATCTACACATTGTAATTTAGTTTCTGAATCAGATCCCTGTGCAGGATAATTAACAGGAAAACTTTCTACAAAGCCATGAAAAAGAGTATATGTAGAGCCACCATAAGCAGCTTTAATCCTTATTCTTTTTAATGGTTGTATTTTAGATCTGTTGTTTGTTGCATCATAATAATGTGTTGTCTGGTTGGGGCTAAATCTGTTATCTGTGTTATCAAGCACAACTGTTACTGCAGCAGGGTTAAAATCTGCTAAGTTTGTTGCTCTACCCCTATTAATACTAAATCTTCTAAGATAAGTAGAAACATCAGTAAAAGTTTGTGTGCTATCTAGTGGATTAGAGTCAAAAGCAATCTCTACTGTTAGATCAACATTAGCATCAAAAGGAACACTCATTATCTAATAGCATAACCTTTTTTGGCTAATCTTTCTTGTGTAACCTGTAGGAAATCTTCTGCATTATCTGAAAGCTCTACTTTTACACTTACTTGTTGTTGTCCCTGTGCACCACTAGGAGCAGACACAGAAGCCTGATCACTAACAACAGGAGCTGTTATAGGAGCAGGTGTTGGAAACTGTCTTGCTATAGGAGCTGTTTCAATAGCTCTAAATTGTTGCATTAAAGCCTGTTGATCTATTAATTTTTTTGTTGAGTTAGTTAGTTCATCAGTTGCATCAATAGTTTCATAGAGCATATCTCTGCTTCTTTGTTGTGCAGCTGTCTGAAAATCTGTTGATTTTGTTAAGTTGCTTTCAGCTAAATCTAATCTCTCTCTTGCAAGTCTAAGTGCATCTGAATCATTAGCTAGTTCAAACTCTGCCTCTGCTAACTCTGCCTCAGCTAAAGCAAGTTCTGCTGTAACATCTTTGCCATTCTGTTTAGCTTGTGTAAGTAGTGCAATCTGTGTTGTTAGTTCATTCTTTCTAATTGCAGCTTCTGCATCTCTAACATTCTCATCTATTTGCAATCTTTCTAAATCTTTAGAAGCCTGATTTCTGTTTTTAGTTGCTCTAGCTACATCATCATTAGCTGAACTAATTAAATCCATTATCTTTGATCTCTCTAGCTCTAAGTTAATATTTGACATAATTAAGCTATTTTGTTCTCCAAATATTGGATTAAGTTTAGTTCTTATAGTGTCTGATAGCTTTTTAGTTTGTGTTTCATTAGTAAGCAAACCAAGTCTAGTTTTCTGTAAGTTAGTAAACTCCTGTGCATAAGCATTGTTCATCTTGTTAATGACATCTAAGAAATCTAAGGAAAGCCCTGTGTTGCTTAATATTTGAACAGAGTTTTCATTAAGTATCTCAGTTTCTTTTTGCATTTCTTTATTAAGAGTTTCTAAAGCATCAGCATCTCCCTTAAGTGCATTTTGTCCTAGTATGAATGTTCTAAAGTATTTGTTAAGTTGTGTTGTTCCTTTTTGTGTTGAATCAACTGTAGCTACAATAGCATCATTAATTAAGCTAAAGCCTGATACAACAGCAGGAGATATATCACTAACAAAATTATTAAATACCCCTAAGAGTTCTCCTGCAGCAGGTAATAACTCTGCACCTACTTCCTCTCTTAGTTCCTGTGTTGCTGATCTAGTAAGTAACATCTGTGCAGCAAATCCCCCTGCTTCTCTTTCAGCATTACCAATTTGTACTGCAGCTCTTTCAAATATTAATTCTGTTGTTGCTAAGGCTTTTTCTTGTTTAGTAAGTTCATCAGCACTTTTTTTACCTGTCATTGAGAATGCTTTAGTTTGTACCTCAGCTTCCTGTACAGAAATTCCATAAGTCTTTAGAGCTTCCCTTTCTCCAACAATAGCTGATCTAAAAGCCTGTAAAACAGGAGTTGCACCTGCTGTTATGTTGTTGAATGAAGCAATATCTCCTGCTAGTGAAAATAATCTAGCTGATAAATCTGCTGATTCATTTTGAGTAAATCCTAAACCTTGTGCAACAGCACCAAATACACCTACTAATTGTTTAGCTTCTGATGTAGTTAAACCAAACATGTTGGCATTTTTTTCTAGTTCTGTACTTAATTTTTCTGCTGCACCACCAAAAGTAGTTCCAAAAGCTCCTGCAGCTTCTTGTGCTGCTGATGCTGCTTGAATAGAAGAGATAGCAAAGTCTGCAAGTTGTTTAGCTGCAAAAGCTGCTGCACCTGCAATAGCTGTTTTAGTAAGCCCAGACATACCTGCAGCAAATTGTGCATTAGATTTAGCTGCATTATCAACATCTTTATCTAATTCTTTAGTAGATCTAGAAACTTTGTCTAAACCCTGTGATGTTTTATTAGCTCCTGTAAGCTTTAAAAACATCTCTAAAGTGGCTCTTGCCATTCTTATCTCCTCAATTTAGATTGAGCTTTAGCCTCTGTGATGGCTTTCTGCTCTTTTTTATTCTTATCTATGTAGTATAACTTCCAAGACTCAAATTCCTCAACACTCAAAGATTTTCTAAGAGTATCAACAGTCATTCCTAAATCCATAGCTAATCTAAATTCAAAAGCTAGTTCTGTATTATTCTGGAAACTGATCAGCTATGTTAGCTTGATCCTCCTTAGTCCAAGCCATGCACCTATAAATCCCCATAAGGATTTTATCTACAATATTAGGTGTTGCTTTAGAATAAAACTCTTGTACTTGTTCTATTGAGTCAAACTCAGGATCTTTTAATCCTGTTAATAGTAGATGTTTTTCAAAAAGGACTTCATCCCTAGTTCCATCAATTTCTGATAGTTGATTTATTTTAACTGCATCTGCTTTAGTTAAACCTGTAACAATGACTGTTGCATCCCATTCAGGTATCTCTATTTCCTTAATAGGAAGTGCAGGAGCATTAGATATATCATCTAGTTTAAGCCTCTTCATGATAACCTCTTTTCTGTTGTAAATTACTTAAGTTTTATTTTAAGCAGTTCCCTCAGTTACATTTCCAGAAACTTGAAAAGCAGCTGTAAAAGTTACAGCCCCACCAATATCAGGTGTTCTATCATAAGAAGTCATTATTGCTTCTCCTGATGCTTTAGGTAGTCCTCCTGTAGTTCCAATAGGATAGAACTCAAAAGATCCCTCTGCTCCAAGTATTCCAGATAAGTAACCATCAACAGTTGCATCAAAAGAGCCTGAAATAGTTAAAGTTGCATCTTTCAATCCACTAACAAAAGCTTTGCTAGAATTTGAAAATGCTGAAACCTCAGCTACATCAGCAGTTCTTGAAATAGAAACATCAGTAAGAACATTAGAGATATCTCTTAAAGTTCCACCAGAATCATCAATTTTAAAAGCTGCATTCTTTCCATGTGTAAATGTTGGCATTTATCTTTCTCCTCTATATTTATTTCTGTGCAAAGCTAACTGCTGCTGTTATGCTACCTGATCCACCAAAAGTTAGAACAGCTCTTGCATATCTTGCAGGGTTACTTGCACTTGTCTTTAATTCTGATGTTGTACCTGTAGCCTGAGTAAAAGTTATATAATCAGAATAAGATACATTATCAGCACTTGTTTGTATTTTAACATCTAATGTTGGAGATCCACTACTTACAGTACAATGAAGCACACCTGCACCACCATTAGTACCTGCAGCTGCATAATCAACTCCTGTTTCATTAGATGTACTTGTTACAGCTGTTGGAGCTAATAAGCTCTTACCATTGTAAGCATCTCCATCAAATTGAAATGCTACTGCTACTGCTACTACTGAGCCAATGTCTGCTGATCTATCATAAGAAGTTTCAATGACACTACCAAACTCTGTTGAATTGCCTCTTGTGTAGCCAATAGGAGCTATTGAAAAAGCACTTCCTGAGCTACCTAGTTGAGATAAAAACTCTGCATCTGCATCTGGACTAGAACTCTCAAAATAACCTGAAAGAGTTGCAGTTCCATCTTTTAATCCTGCTACATAAGTTTTAGAACTTGCTGTAAATGTTGAAGTTTCAGCTACATCTGCTGTTAAAGATACACTTGCATCTGTAAGTGTTGTAGATAGATTTGTATTATCTAATAGTACAACAGCATTTTTACCATGATTGAATGTTGGCATTTATTCCTCTTCCTCTTTAGCCATTTTACTATCAAATTTTACTGCAGCTTTATTCTTTATCAAACTTTTAGCAATCTTATCTGGTACATCACAGATCTCTCCTGCTTCACACCTTATTTCTTTACCACCCTTATCTGGATAGTTGCTTCCAATTAATATTTTTATTTTCATTATGCTATTACCTCTATATTGAATGTTACACCAAGAAAGCTAGTTCCCTGTGTTACTTCATACTCTCCATAATCTGTTGCACTTATAACTCTAACAGACATAGCAGCACCACCCAAAGTAGGATCACTTTCTATTGCTGCTTTAACTGAGGTTGCCCCAGAAGAGGCTAAGTAAGCATCTACACCATCTTGTGCAGTCTGTGCATCTACTCTTGATATATACACCACTATAGGTATCTCATAGGTATCTGAGCCTCTAGCCATTGTTGAATCATAGTTTAAACTGTTTAAAGGAGCTACTAATGCTATAGGTGGCTCAATCCAATCTGGCACATACTCATAAGCAGTTAATCCAGATATTGTTTCTAAATTTGTTTTTAAACCATCTCTAATGCCTGTTAAGGTAGCCATTATTTTACACTCCTAGCTATATCTCTTGCTATAGATTCTAGCATATCTTCTGCACCTGCTTTTATTTCTTTCTGCTTCTCATAAACAACACCACCTATAAAAGGCTTCATCTTCAAGCCTCTCTTAGATATTGCTCTAGCAACTAAGAAAGGATTTAATTTAGGTGTTCCCCTCTTAGCCCACTTAGCAAGACTTGATCCCTCTTTGTAAGGTGGAAAGAAAGGCTTAGTTTTTTTAACAGGACTAAACCCTCTAAAGATTGGCTTACCATGTATAAAAGGAGCTGTAGGACTACTAGAAGCCAATTTAAACCCCTCAGACATCCTGAGCCTGTTAGTGTTACCTAATTTAGCAGTAAATACACTTCTCCTAGTGTTACCTGTGTTTTTATTGCCTCTACCTGCTTGTGATCTAGGAGATGGAGGTAGGCTTAATCTTGCTAATGAATCTTCTTTTAATTCTAAAGCAAGTTTGTTAAAGAAATCATTACTTCTTTTATTCCAAATAGATTGTGAATTGATAGATCTAGATAAGTCTAAAGCCCCATTAAGAGTTAATTTCATACACCATAGAGCCTATTGTTGTTAATAGCTGTTAAGCCAACATAAGGTCTACCTGATGCAAGAGTTACTATAGTTTTTTTAAATCCTTTAATTAAGTTTTTTACATCTGGATCAAGCTCTGAAAGAAATATAATTGGAGCTTGTCCTGTTTCTGGATTACCACTAAAGCCCATAGGACTGTTTTTTCTTTGCCAATATCTAGCACCCTGTATAAGTGATGCTTGTGCAATAGCTGCAGGAACAGGATTACTGCCCTCTTGTATTGGACTTCCAAACTTAGCAGTTACTGATAATCCCTGCCTGTGTGATGTAGGTAATACTTTACCTGAGTTCTCCAAAGCCATTACTATTTTTGTAAATGGTAACTTTGGATCTAGTTTGTCATTGTTATAAGGAGCTACATAGAAATCTGTGTCTATAGTTAGTGTTTCATTGACTGTACCATCAGCATTTAGTGTTTTAACAACTAAACCTGTTGTAGTAGCAATATCATCAATTTCTGCATAATCCATAAACTCACAGTCAAATAACCTAGTTTCTACATCAGAAATTGTAAACTGCCTACCACAATAATTATCTATTGCAGCAGCTGCAGCATCAAGAGCAAAATCAATATTAGTATCTTGTCCACTACCTGTAATACCTAACCAAGTCTTTAGTTCACTCTTATCTGTATATTGATGACTCAATATCTAACTCCTTATTATTACTTATCTTCTTGTGGTTTAACAGCTTTGTTTTCTACTTTTTTAGCTGCTTTTTTCTTAGGTGCATCAATCTTAACATCAGGCATAGGATCTCCCATACTTGCAACAAGAACACCACTTAGGAAAGGACAATTCTTACCTTTAGCAAATTTGCCTGTTTCATTATCTTTCCAAACAAAATCTGCTTCTTTTTCTATAAATTTCATATTTTTGTTCTCCTCATGGAACACAGAGCCAATAATCTCATTCTTTAGAACAAAACTATGGCTCTGTATTTTTTCCATATTAATTAACTATTATTCAATATCATTAATTCTTGTGAATGCTTGTGGTTTATACACAGCAAGAGCATACCTTAAGGAAGCCTTAACTGTAAGTATATCTTTACCAAAGTCTCCATCTTTAGCTGAGTCTGAAATCTGTAATTCCATTCCTCTTCTAAATACATGGTTAACTGCTAAAGAGCCACCAAATTTTCCAACAACTGCATCAATAGTTGTAGAAACAGCACCACCAATTTGTGATGATTTAACAACAGGTAAACCCCAGATAGTAGGAGATCCTGCCAAAGCAGAAGCACCTAACATGAAGTTATTGTTTCCATCAACCTGACTTACTAAAGCATTGTAAGCAGCAGGACTCATCAAAACAGCATCTGGAGCTAATTGTCCATTGATTTCTACATCTTTGATACCATTAAGAATTGTTCTTAACTTGCCACCTGCAGTTGCAGGAAAAGCTCCTGCTGTGTAAGTGATAGTGTTGATTCCTGTTTGTTGAGTAAGTCCTTTAACATCTGGAGCTACTCCACCACCAATTAGGAATTGTTTTTCTAATCTTTGCATTACATGATTTGCAAGTCTGCCATCAAAATATGCTCTTGCTCCTGCTTGATCTTCAAGCAACTCTGCTGTTATAGGCAAAGTTGTGATGAATTTTCTAACAGGTGCTGTTACAGCTGAATAGCTGAAAGCATCTTCTGGTGCAGCAGCAGCTTCTGCTTTTTCAGAAGCATTGTTTGTTGCTGATTCTTGCAAGAAGTAATATGTTGTTTGATCTGTATTGATAGAATCTACCAAGTCCAAAGCAGGATTAGGATTAGGCTCTATAGCAGGAATAACTTGCTGATAGACTGTATCTCTAGTCCAAACTGAGGTTGTTACATCAGTTTTTGCTTCAAAAGGCACATTCTTAATACCATGATCAACAAAAGACTTATAAGCATTAGAATCTATAAATTGTTGTCCAAGAGATTTTGGGGCTTCTACTTCTGGCTCTCCATAAACAGGCATTCCAGAAACTTTTTTTGAAGCTTCCATGTTCTCAGAATTGTGGGACTTCATTCCCTCTAGGTCTTGTAGTTCAGTAATTGAATCTCCAAGATCAGCTAATTCTTGATTTCTTCTCTTGATTTCTTCTTTTTGATCAGAAGAAAGTTCAGACATATCTTTTACAGAATCAAATATACTTGCTAAATCTTCTGACTTAAGAGCTTTTTCTGCTCTTAGTTCTTTTAATGTTGCCATTATATTTCCTCTCTAATTATTTTCCATTAAGTTCTGTTGAACTTCTAGGAATAGTTCATCATCTTTAACAGGATCATAGCCATAACCTGCAAGAGCATCATCCAACCTGTTATAGATTGAAGTAACTCCCTGTAAGTATTTAGCTACCATCTCTGTAGATTTTGAACTAAGTGTCTTTTTTTCAGAGTTTCTTAGAAGAGCTAGATCTTCTATTCTCTCTGTGAATGCCTTTAACTCCTCAAGAGAAGCTACAGCATGTTCTCCAAGCCTCATACCCTGTTGGGATGATTTACTGACACTTGCATCAGTTTCACTTGAAATCTTTAAATCTTTTTCTTTGGCACACTTGCCATCTTTTTCATAAGTACATTTACCATACTTAGACTCTTCATCTTCTTGTTTGACTTCCTCAAACTCTGTATCTACATCATCAAAAGTTTGTAGTCCTGATTTAAGAGCTTGTACAAAGCTGTTCTGTTGTGCTCCTACAAGTACAGGAGAAACTTCCCAGACTTTAACATCCTCTAGGACTCTTACAGGAACTTCCTCTCCTTTAGAGTCAATGTGTGTTCCTTTAGTTGATTTCATTACTTGAAAGCCATAACTGAATTGCTGCATATCTTGCATAGCCTTAACAGTTTCATAAGCCTCTTTACCTGCTTCTGTGTTAAGAAAATAACCTTTAAACACAGCTTTTTGATTATCTGTTTCTATGATGCCTCTACCAATGACTTTACTCCAATCATGATTCCACACTAAAGGAACTTTGTTCCCTGTGTAGCCTGATCTTAAGGAGTTAGCTTTAGTAACATCATTATCACTATCTATAGTGTCAAATAATGAAAAAACTGCCTCTATGTATCTTGTATCTCCATCTTCTTTTAGCTCAATAGGAGCATTCTTAAAAGAAAGATTATCTGGTCTTTTTAACTCTTCACTCATCTATTACCTCAATATATGCTTCTGTACACCTGCAATTCACAGTCAAAGCTGCAGGAGCTTTAGGATCTGCAGGAAAATCTAACTTGATTCCATTATACAGATAAAAGCTATCAGCAGGAACTCTTTGATTATCTAAAATAAAATGTGATTCTCTAACAACACCATCTCTTTGTGATACCCATTCTTTTTCAAGTCTTTTACCTGTTGATTTAGCAGCTCTTTGCTGACTCCAAGAACTAGCCTTAACAACTTCTGTTCTTGCAATAGTCTTAGCTCTGTTTAATGATTGTCCACCTAGAACTGTATTAATGTTTTTAGATAACTCTTTAAAGAACTTATCTCCCTCTGGTGTACCTGCAACAGGATTAACTATTCCTAGATCCTCAAATTCTTTTAGTGCTTTAGCAACTATGGTAGATACTCTTTTCTTTGTAGTATCATTTAGGTCTTTCATTACAGATTTTGCATTCTCTTGTAAGAAACTTGCTGATTGTCCATCTTGAAATACTGTACCTACAGCAGGTGGCACTTCTCTTTGTCCTCTATAAAAACCATCATTAACTATCTTTTTAAGTGTTCTACCTGCAGGAAGTAACTCAGCTAAAGTATCAAATACTGTTCTTATAGCCTCTTCCTCTGTAACACTTACACCTAGATCTGTTGGACTTGCTGCCTTAAAAGCATCATTCTTAGGAAAGAGATTATCATAAGTTCTAACTGAGAAATCATCTGTTAGTGAATAGAACAATGGTAATAATTCCTTATCAAACTTAGTGTCCTCAATAACTATATCTATATTTGTTTGCATAGCATCTAGTGTTGAACTAGCTCCAATAGCTTTAGAGATTGCTCTTCTTTGTCTGTTAAGTTCTTTAGCATATACAGTCTGGAATGTATCCTCCCATTTTTGTCTTAGGCTATCTATAGACTTCCAATAAGCAGCTTTCTCTTCATCTGTTTTCATAGCTTTTACAGTAGGCAAACCAATAAACTTAGTTGTTGGCTCTTCCCAACCATATAAATCAAACTTCTCTGATTTCTCTTCTACTTCCTCTTCTGGCTCTTCATCTTTTTCTAGCCAAGAAGTATGCACTCTCTCTCCATCTGAGGTTATGACATGAGCATCCTTACCCTTTTCCTCAACAGTATCATCTGATGCAAATTCTGTTGCACCATGATACATTGTTACTTCTGATCCATCTACAGGTACTTCTGCAACAGTCATATTCCTTACAAAGTAATCTCCATTGTCTAAAGCAGGTAGCTGATTAGCTTGTCTTGCTTCATTAACAGTTATAAACCCTGCATTGTAACCCTGTACAATCCTAACCATTGTTGCATCCTCATCCTGACTTAAAGCCCTAACATTAGATAAATCATACTTAAAACAGTATGCAGGATTAGTTTCAAAATCCTCTAATAAAAGTTGTTTAGTAAACTCATTAGCAAAGTGATTCCACATAGGAATTAACTTCTGCTCAGTAAAAAACTCTCTTAATTCTTTTACATTAGAATATGTTGCTCTCTCTAGCCCTGCTCCTAGTCCTGCTAAGATTGCAGGAACACCTAACACAGCAGATATTCTCTCTTCATTAATGTATCTAAGTTTCCCTAGTTCTAAATCTTTAGGAGTAAATGAAAGTGTTTGTATATCTACTTCCCCACCAGAAATGACTAATGGTCTACCTCTGTTCTCTCCACCAAATCTTCTACCAAATACCTCAGCTATATTCTCTGCCTCATCACTTGTCATTGATAGATCATTCTTTGGACTAATAACAACACTAGGGACACCTGTATTTTTAACTAATGCAGCTCCCATCTGTGAAGCAGCAGCATCTCCTAAAATCTCAACCATAACTGATCTAAGTGGAGCTAATCCTCTTCTGTGATTTCTAGGATCTATTCTCTCTCTTAGGTGTATCATATCCTCTGGCAATATGTCTAAGGTGTTGCCTTTTTGCTTGTATTGATACTTAGTAATTAATTTCTCATCATTACCTTTAACCTCAACCATCTCTGGTAGTAAAGGGATGAGTTGTACAACTGCACCTGCATCATTCCTTAGTTTTAAGATAAAAGCATCTCCATACACAGCAACAGAAGTAACAATGTAGTTATTCATTAAGTTAGCAGTCATATTTGGATTAGGATTTTCTAGTAGTACTGCAGCAGGATGATTCTCTACATACTCTTCTCCCTCTTGTGTCTTTAAATAAACTTTAAGAGGTGGCTCACTAAATGCAGTTCCAAGAACATTTAAACAGGCTAAAGCTGCTGAGTTGCCCTCTGGACTCATCTGATTAGTGCCACTAAAGAAACCTGCATCAGAGTTAAAAGGAAATACTACTTGTGATGTTGGAAAGTTGTTGAATGTTTTCTTTTCTGTATTGACTTCCTTTTGACTAAAAAAGCCTCTAATGTTGTCTGCTATTCCCAATTAGGTTACACTCCATGTTGTTTTTCTAACTATACCAAATCTAGCTGCATAAGCTAGAGCATCTACTTGATCATCATGAGATCCAGAAGATGGAAAGCTAGTTAATTCTCTTTCAAATTCTACTAACCATTTAGCATTTTTCAAAAAGTAGATAGTACCATTTTCACACCCTGCTGCTGCAGGTACTGCTCTTGCAGTCTTAGACTTATCTGCTTTTAGGTTTCTAATAGGCAAACCCTGCCTCCTAGCCATCTGAATAATACCCAAACCAAAACTAGAATCCTCTACACCTAGCCAAGCCATGTTCCATTTATTAATCATTGATTCTATTTTAGGTAGTAGCTCTGGAGCTTCTAGTCTATCTCTGAATATATCCAATACTAAAAGCTTACCACTAGGAGTTGATCCTACTGCCATTATTACTGAGTAATCTGCTGTTTCCTTAATACTTAAAGCTGTGTCCATAGTGCCAAAGATACTTAGCTCACTATGCTTTACTATCTCATCTTCAAATATATACTCTGGATCTTCCCCTGCAATAACATCATAATAAGCAAACCATTCTCTTTTAAACATGTGTCCTACCTCTGTAAACTCTGCTAAAAACTCTTGAGCATAAACTAAAGAGCCTAACTCTTCTTTGGCTTGTGCTAACTCATCTCTACTTATATTTGGATTAGATTCAGTTGGATAATGTAATATTTTCCAATCTTCTCTTAATTTAGCATTTTCATACAATGTATAAAGCCAATTCATGCCATTAGGAGTTGTGCAAAATAATGCCTTACCTAAACTATCTGATAATATTGGTCTAACTGTTTCCCAAGTTTCTTTCTCCATATAAGCAGCTTCATCAAATATGATTAATGATATACCACCTGCACCTCTTAATGATTCAGGCTTATTAGCTGATTTAATTTGAATAGATCCACCATTCTTTAAAACTATTCTTTTTTCTACTTCTCTGACTTCTGCATATTCCTCTGGTAGTTGTCTAACTAATGATTTAAGATTTAACCATGCTTCTAGTGCTTGTGGATATACAGGAAAAATAACCCATACTTTTAAACCTTTTAGAGCCTGATCTACAGCACAGGTTAATGAAGCTGTACTTTTACCCCACCTCCTGCCACAAACAGCAATAACAAATCTATTTTTTTCTAATGCTTTAATAAGTTCTATTTGTCCAGAATGTAAATCAGGTGGAGTTGCCTCAATAGTCTGAATCATCATCCTGCTCCCAATCCCACTTAAACTTAATCTGTGGATATTCAACCTGTGTTACTTGTACTTGTGGACTACCTAAGCCATAAATCTGACTTACCATCTTGTAGCAAACATCTAATATTCCCTTAAGTTCTGTAGGATTCATAGAAGCTAAATCCCTTTCATTTATTTCACTTATAATTCTAAATATTAAAGGCTTAAGGCTATCAGCTAGATCTCTTGCAGTTTCTCCAACTTGTGCATAAACTTCCTGTACTATCTGCTCATTTAGCATTCTATTAATAGCTTTTACCCTATCAACCCATTGATGCTTACTAGATATTTGATAAATTCTTCTATCTGTAAGACTGAAATTATTAGAAACTTTTTTAAGTGTTCTGGAAGCTCCTAAGCCCAAATAGTATTGAAACCTCTTAAAATCTACATTAGATTCCCCTACCTGTTGTTGATTAGGTAGAGCTAAAGACATATCATCTATATAATCCA
>TARA_R110002074_G_scaffold64211_3_pt1 | contig 12786 bp, 9 predicted proteins | sample TARA_R110002074 | Tara Oceans TARA_R110002074 (sample SAMEA4397215) | marine metagenome | biome: Polar Biome; feature: [MIX] marine epipelagic wind mixed layer (ENVO:01000061); material: water (ENVO:00002006), including particulate matter (ENVO:01000060) such as... | depth 10-100 m
TGAGGCTAACACAAAAGAGGTTAGCCTCTCTGCTTTAAAACATGATTGTATCATACCAGTTTTTTCAAAAGATAATGAGAAGACATTAGCACATCAGGAGTTTATAGAGATAGCTCAAGGCTGTGTTGGTAAAGTGTTTTCTCATCACACAATTGAAGTGCCAGAAGTTAGAGTTTCTCATCAAATTAAAGGCAGAACTGCTGATGCTATTTATAAGCCAGTAAAAGAGCTTTTAGAACATGAGAAAACACAGTATTTTGAAAGAATGGCATTCATCATTAGAATTCCATCCATTTCAGAAAACATAAATGGTAATGATGTGTCCTTAACAGTAGGAGGAGTTAGGGCATACAATCAGGAAAACCTTTATAATAAGAAAACTTATGAGAAGTTTAAATTTTTTGTAGGTTTTCAAAATATGGTGTGCTGTAACTTATGTATTTCTACAGATGGGTATCAAGACGAAATACGAGTTGGAAATTACTCTGAATTGCAGTCAAAAATCATGGACTTAATAGAGAATTATAATGCACAATCACACTTACAAGAAATGAAACAGTTATCTCAACAGAATATAACTGAAAAACAATTTGCTCAGCTTATTGGAAGAGCAAGATTATATAACTTTTTACCTAAAGAGGAAAAGTCTCAAATTCCAGAATTAATGCTTAATGATGGACAAATTTCTACAGTAGCTAAAGACTATTATTTAGATGATAGCTTTTGTAGAAATGACAATGGAGACATCAACTTATGGAATGTATATAATCTCTTCACTGGAGCTAATAAGAGCTCTTATATAGACTCTTTTCTATCAAGAAATGTCAATGCCTTTGATTTTACTCAAGGTTTGGCTAATGCTATCAATGATGATTCTAAACATCGTTGGTTTTTGAGTTGAGTGAAGCCCAATCTCTAATTTATTTTGAGGTTGGGTTATTTTAAATTATTTAAACTATTTTCAGAATAAAAATATGCATTGCCTCTTTTTTCATATTCAAGTTTACCTGCTAACCTATAGTGCATTAAATCACATCCTTTAATTTTTTTGGTTTTTTGAGCTTCTTTACTAGAAAGCCAATTCGTTTTGTTTTTCATAATTAAAGTTCCTTTTTTAAGTCGAAAGATTAAAGTTAAAATTACGACAAAAAGTTGATTGTCAAGCTTGTTGATAATTAAATTATTAATACAGATAGTTCCTATTGATTTTTGTAATCATTTAGGTTAAATTTGAAAGATTACAAAATACTATGATAAAAATAAGAAGTAAAAAAGTTGAAGCTATAATTTCTGAAATTATAGACCAATATGCTTATGCAGATAAATCAGATAGACCATGGATTATTGGTTTTAGTGGGGGGAAAGATTCTACGGTTTTATTGACATTAGTTTGGATTGCTTTGCAAAGAATAAAACAAGATTTACCTTATCCTTTTCAGTTAAGAAGACCAGTATATGTGGTTTGTAATGATACTATGGTTGAAAACCCTATAATATCAAGTTATATTGATGATGTTTTAGTCAAGATTGAAGAAGGAGCTAGAGATCAAGGAATTCCAATAATAGTTAAGAAAACTGTACCTAAATTAGAAGAGTCTTTTTGGATTAATGTAATTGGAAAAGGTTATCCAGTGCCTAATAATACTTTTAGATGGTGTACAGATAAACTTAAAATTAGACCTACATCAAATTTCTTGTTAGAACAAATAGATGAAAAAGGTGAAGCAATAGTCCTTTTAGGTACTAGGTATGAAGAAAGCACTTCTCGTGAAAGGTCAATGAAGAAGCACGAAGTTCAAGGTAAAAGACTGTCAAAACATAATACCAATGCGAATACTTATGTATATGCGCCAATTAAGGAGTTAATGCTTGAAGAAATCTGGTATATCATTAATACAGTTTCTTCTCCTTGGGGTTTTGATAATTCTATACTTTTTCAAATATATGCAGATGCAAGTGCTGATGATTATGAGTGTCCAACAGTGGTTACAAATAAGACTCATTCATCATGTGGTCAAAGTAGGTTTGGTTGTTGGACTTGTACAGTAGTAAAGCAAGATAAATCAATGACAGCTTTAATTGATAATGGTCAGCATTGGATGAAACCTCTTTTGGGCTATAGAAACAGATTAGTGAAAGATAGAAATATTAGTGATAATAGGTCAGAAACTAGAAGAAATGGAGCTGTTGCTGTAGATGAAGATGGGCATAATCAAGGGAATTATACATCTGGCTATAGAGCTAAATTATTAAAAGAGTTACTAGAAATTCAAAAACAAGTTCAAGAAGAAAGACCTCATGTTACACTAATTACGAACCAAGAATTAATTGCTATCCAAGTTACATGGAATAGAGATTTGATTTTTGATTTTAACGTAGGTGATATTTATAGAGAAGTTTATAATAAAGAGATAAGCACTAATAACATTAAATCTTTAGATGCTACTGAAAGAAGAATATTAAAAGATGTTTGTAAAGAAGATGTTTCTTATTATCATTTAATAGATAATTTAATAACACTTCAAGAAACAAAAACTCTTATGATTTCTAAATATGGTTTACATAATGACGTTGAAAATAGAATTGAGTCTTTTGTTAATGAAAATGAATTATGAAAATAGGTAAAATAAAACTAAACAACTTTAGAATTTACAAAGGGGAAAACGAGCTGAACTTTGTAGCTAAAGGGGATAAAAACATTAGTATTATTGCTGGTAAAAATGGATTTGGTAAAACAACTTTTCTAACCTCTTTAATATGGTGTTTTTATGGAAAACTTATGACTCAAGTAGAGGATAAGTATAAAAAGGATATTAAAAACATTGGGGGTTATGATAATTATTTGTTGTCATTATTGAATAGAGATATTAAAGATGAATCTGCTAATTCTATATTTTCAGTTGAAGTTGAATTAGAGGATTTATTAATTCCATCAATTCCTTGTAGAACAGTTAATATTAAAAGAACATACAGCCTTATTACAAAAGAAGAAACATTACAGATTCTTATTGATGGAGATGAAAATGAGTTGACAAAGGATGTAGGTTTTGAAGTTTTTATAAATGACTTCATTTTACCTAGAGAGATAGCAAAATTCTTCTTTTTTGATGCCGAAAAAATAGTTTCTCTTGCTGAAGCAAAATCTAAATCTGAATTAAGAAGTTTAAGTAGAGCGTATTCCGAAGTTTTAGGAATTAAGAAATACGAGGAGTTGAAAAACAACCTAGAATCACTTTTAACTAAACTTAGAAGGAGAGGTGTTTCAGAGTTAGAAGAGTTTAAATTAAAAGAGTTGTTATCTGAAGAGAATGAACTTGAAAAATTTATTAGTCATAATGAAGATAAGCAACTTGATATAGATAAACATCTTGCTATATTAAAACTAGAAAGTGATTCGTTACAAGAAAAGTTAATTCGTGAAGGAAATTCTATAACCCTTGAAGAACTTAAAGAGCTTAAATCTAAAAGAGATGATTTAAAGGAAGAGTCTATAAAAATAAAGCGAGAATTAAGAAAGCTTTTAGACCTAACACCTTTAGTAATAGCAGGAAAACATTTAGGTAAGATGTATAATCAACTTGTGTTAGAGAATGATGACTTATATGGGGCTCTTACAGAAAAACTTTTAAAGAAAGAACTAGAGTCTTTTTCAACAAGTATCTTGTCTAATGCTGAATTATTGAGCTTAGAACCTTTAATAAAGGATAAAATTGAAAAGGTAATTAACACCTCCATTGAATTAAAGTTTAAGAAAAAAGATTCAACTTCAAAAGTCGGTAAGGTTTACCTTGAGTTTAGTGAAGAGTCATTTAGAGAATTTCAAGCTATTTACAACAACATTAAAACAACTTTTCTGAGTCAATTTAATGCGATAGTCAAAGAAGAGAAAATTAATAGAGCATTATTAAGTAGAACTATTAATAAAATCAAACAAGGAGAAGCAAGGAAGGATAATCATTTAGCTAAACAGTTTAGAGATGAAAAAACTAAAGCTGATACTAAAATCGAAAATCTCTTAAATGAAAAAAATGAACTTTTAGAAAAGTTAGGTGGATTAAGACTAAAATTAACTTCGCATAAAAAAGTAAGGTCTGAGTATGAGAAAAATTTCAATTTAGTTGAAACTGATAAAAAGAAATTTGAGGTCACACAAAATCTTTTAACTAAGATTAATGAACTAATTAAAAGAATAAAACAGGACAAAAAATATTCTTTACAAAAATCTGTATCACTAGGTTTAAAAAAGCTTATGCACAAAGAAGATTTTATTTCTAATGTTAGAGTTAACATTATTGATGATGTCATGGACATTGATTTGTTAGATAAAAATGGAGTAGTGATAGATAAAGATTCCCTTTCAAAAGGAGAGCAGCAATTATACGCTACAGCTTTACTTAAAGCTCTTGTTGATGAGTCTGGAATTAAATTTCCTGTATTTATCGATAGTCCATTGCAGAAGTTTGATAAATATCATTCAAAGAATATCATTAAGGAGTTTTATCCAACTATATCTGAACAAGTAGTATTATTTCCTTTATTGGAAAAAGAGCTTTCAGAAGTAGAATATGAACTTTTAAAGCCGAATTTAAATAAGGCTTTCTTAATTCATAACACAGAGAAAGGGTCTGAGATTATATCTACTCGTGTAAATAATTTGTTTAAAGAATTTAAAAAAGAAAAAGATGTTTACACATATTAGAACAAGTAAAGATAATAGAGAGGTAGTTGCCAAGTTAACAAGAAGATTAAATTTAGGAACTGAAAATATAATTTCTAGAATTGCATTAGCACATTCATTATCGCAAGACAGAAAATTGAAGATTGAAGATATACAAAACTCTAGTGGTAAAGAATATTCCAAATCTGTTTTGTTTGGTCAGTATTTAGATTATTACTTAGGGATGGTTGCATTACATTATAGTATTCATATAACAGATAAAGACCTCCCTAAGTATGTTAAAATGCATATTGATGATGGTCTTGAATTACTTAATGAAGAAATACATCAAAGGTCAAATATTGATGGGTTTGATTTTTTGGTTGAGAAGATTGAAGGAGGTCTTAGTGAATTAAAATAGACTTTAAAGGTCTAAGAACATTCTTTTTAAGAATCTAGGGTTAGTCTTTTGTTTAAGCCTAACCCTTTTTTAATTTCTATCAATTAATTTAATTAAATCAATTTCATCTTTTGGTTTAATTTTTTAAAATACGAAAGTTTCTTTATCTATATAGATTAGATGTATTTATTATACGATAAATATTGCACAAGCCATATCCTTCAAAGATGTTTTCCTAGTTGCTAATTCTGAAGAAGTCCATTGAGTTAAATTTCCAATATCCGTATTTAAACCAACCGAAGAAGCCTGAAATATTGGTCTTTTTAAACTAAAAGAATCATTACCCCCTGTTTCATTATCTCTTGACCCCATAAAAGTTAAATTTTCAAGAGAATTTTTTAAAGGTTCTAATGTAGCGTCCACAACTGATCCAGATGCATTTCTAGGGTAAACATGTTCAATAGTTGTACTTGTAAAATCATAAATTCTTGCTTTATCCAAACACATTGGAATGTTAGTTGCTCCTTGGTCATACCATCTTTTATAATGCTCTAAAGTCATTAGTAAATATTTAAGCGGCTTGTTTCCTCCTCCAACTTTATAGGATAATCCATCAAGGGCTGCTCTAAACTGTGTTAAAGTGACTTTACTGTTCATTAACACATTTAAATCAGTTCTTAAACTAGTAATATCATACGTTGATGTGTTTGCTCTAATTAATAAGCAATGAGTATGGAAAACTGATACTGCTGCTTCAATATGGGCATTTGACATTACTTTATATTTAAATAAAAACAATTCTAATATTTGAGTAATTTCTGAAAACTTACTTTCTCCAAGATGATAAGAAGCTAATAGTAGGGGTAATGAGACTTTTAGACCAAGTTCTCTAATTAATAAACTCAATCTATTTCTATCCCATCCAGTAGTAGGTCTTCTACTATTTGTAAATGGCCATGTTCCAATAGAAATCTTTCTTGCTATCTCTATTTCTTTTAAAATCTCTCTTGTTGTGTCACAAATTATATCAGCTTCTTGATTTGAAATAGAAGTGTTACTATGTTGTGGATAAAAATGAGATAAGAAGTCGTCAAATAAAGTGTTTCTTCCAGCTCTAAACCCTTTGTGAGATTGATAAACCCACCTCAAGTAATTTTCTGTAGATTTAGATTTATCCTTAAGCATATTGTCCCAATGGGATTCTATGGAGTTTTGTTGGGTTTGATGTCCTTCTAGTAGCTCTAAAGTTTTAGCTCTTAATAAATCGCCTTCAGTTAAACTTTTACCTCTATCGTTTAAGACCTGAAATAATTTATAGGCTTCATGAGTGTTATAAGTAACAATATGGAGAATTGAAAAATCACTATCAATAATAATTTGGAGAATTTCCAATGAGTCTAGCTTATCAACAATTGTTAAATTAGCTGGTATTAATGAGTCTATTTTAGAAATTAAACTATTATAAACTAATTCAATTTTTTTATGAGATTCTCTTGTAGAAGTAGGGTTTAAATTTCTAACAGTATCTTTGAAAAACTGTCTATCTGCTCTAGAAAGCACTAGTGATTCAACTGTGTGAGTTTGTCTGTTAACCTCTTGACTAAATTCGATAAACCTTTTTGTAAGCCTTTCTATCCTACTTGAGATTATACTTTCATTTGTAGTATCACTATTATTTCTAGCTTCAACAAGTATGTCTTTATATATTTTTATTATTGCCGCTACAGTTAAAACGAATGTAGCACATCTTTGTTGACCATCTACTAACTCGTGTCTTTTTTGATTTACTACTCCAGTCACAGTGCTTTCTACACTAACCATACCTCCAAAAAAATGATTAACAGGAGTGCCATTTTTTCTTTTTATGAATGCTTCCTCCAAATCTTTCAGATAATCTTCAAGTTCAGAAGAATCCCAAGCATAACTTCTTTGATATTTGGGAACTCTAAACATAGGAGAATTATTGAAAAAAGTTCCTACTGCGGCATGTACTGGGTCTACTCTCATTATTGATTATGTTAAATTATTAACCCCAATGATTATCAATATAATTAATCATTTCACTTGGGTTAAGTGCTGTTGTTGATGCAGCTCTTCTTATATAAAATTCTTCAGTATTTTTAGATTTGTTTTTTACATAAATAGCACCGTTTTTTCTAAAATCAACGTCAATTCTACAAATCATTTTACCTTCAAGTTCTGGGAAAGATATTTTAATTAGAGAATACGCGGAATTACCAATGTATTTTTCAACTAGGTTATCTAAATGTTTTTGAAATTCATCTAATAAATCGGGTTTGTTCCCAAAAGACTCAAAGTCTGTATTTAGTCCTAGTATTTCTTTATTATCTGCTACTCCTATTATTAATGTCCCTTTTTTAGTATTCATAAACCCTGCAATGGTTTTTATACAAGCAAGTTCCATTTTATCATCAGGCTTGTTAGTATGTAGGTTTACTCTAAGAGTTGACTTAAATTCAGTATTAGGAGATTCCCCCATTTTTATGAGGTTTAAAGTAGTTGAAACTATGTCTTCATCTGCTTCTTCAATTTCTAAACTTATAGATTCATCTTCCTCTAGAAATTCACTGTTTTGAGCAAGTAAGTCAACAAATAAATAAGGGCTATTTATTAAATTATTTTCATTGTATTCTTGCTGTAAATATTCTAAACCACCATTAGCATAACTTTCAATAAATGATATTACGTTATCTACTACTTTATTAAGCTCAGGCTCTTCCATGTCTTCTAAGTCATTCCAATTAAAACCTATTTCATCGCATTTAGTAAAGGTTATCATTAATAGAAAATCGACTAAACTTCCTCCTCCTTTCCATTTTCCAATTTCCAAAAAATCTTTTGTCATATTACTTTTTGGTAATGGTAGTTGTATATTCTTTTTTATTCCAATTATGAATGCATAAATATATAATTCATAAATAGGACCAAACTGGCTATATTCAGATTTTGATTTACCCTTATTTGCAAAAGCCTCTATTACAGGAATTCTACTATTTGCATATCTTGGTCTTCTCTTTGTAATTAAATTTTTAAAAACTTCTGAGTTCATTATTTGAGCTTTGTTTTAGTCGTTACTAATTCAATTTGTTCAGCTCCTTCAGGAACGTGGTTGACATAAATAGTTTTTACACTAGGGTCTTTTAATAAGCGTCTACCTAAATCATTGATTTTCATTTCATCGTCTCTCTTGTATATTTCTTTAACTAATACAATACTTTGAGGGAAAACTTTTCCTGAAGCTTCAAAGAATCCTTCTGTAAATCCTTCTCCAAAGGCAGAAATTGGTGCATCTGCAAGCAGAGGGTAATTATATTCAGAATTATTAGCCGAAATTATTGCCATCACAACAGAGAATTTTTTCATGCGCTGAAATCCTTCTGAGCTTCCATAAACTATATTATTGTTACTATCAATATAATTGAAATTAATAGAGCCAGAGGGAGTTTTGTCAAATTTCAATATTCCTCCAGCCAAATCATTATTAATTGTTAAGTTTTTAAAATGGTCATTAGCATGTTTTTCTAAAAGTTTTACCATATTATCATAAACTCGTTCTTTAGCGTTAAAAGTAGCTTTTGCTAAATCTATAGCAATTGAGTAATTATCTTTATATCCTTGTGGAATATCTTGAGTACTGTTAAGAGCATCAATTTCATTCTCTATATTATGAATGTCTGTCTTAAGTTTGTTGATTTTTGGTCTAATGATATCATCAATTTTAGAGCGAGCATTTTCCATTCTTCTAATTGCTCCATGATAGCTTGAAAGTATTTGAGAATCTGATGTTTCAGAATCTTCTCCTGCTACAAAGATGTCTTTTCTTTGGTCTTTCAAAGATTTTATGCGTTCCTTTATTTGGTTTATCTGCCTTTTGAAATCTTGCTCTTTTTCCATAGTTAATCTAATACTCTTTTTAACATCTGGAATTCTGCTATAAAATGGTTGTGCGTTAATTTGAATATTTCCAAAAAAGTCTTTCAAATCATTTTTAACAAAAGAAGTGTCTTTAGCTGATTCACTAGGTCTTTCTTTTAATTTGAGTAAATAATCATGTTCTGGATTTCCTTTTTTAGCAGGTCTATCACAAACATAACAATGCTCATTATCAATCATATTCTGAATAGAAACTGCATCAGGTGAGTTTACAGGTAAAAAATGGAAATAATTATTAGGACTGTCTTCAATATCTAGTAGAGCCTTTTTCTTGTATCTCTCATCAATGAATTTATCATTTAAACTTCTAAAGTCTTTAACAGTTTGGTCAAAACCCATTGCAATCCAAGAAAAGCTTCCATCAAAAAACCTACTATTTATTCTGTCTAAGAAATCTTCAAAATCAGCAGCTTTTACTTTTAGATTTTTATTTAGAGGCTTTAATTTATCATCTATTTCTTTTCTTTTATCAGCGTTAGCGTAAGTTTTATCTAGATTGTTTTTTTCTTTTTCAGCATCGGCAAAAGTAGTTTCCCATTCAGTCAGTTTTTTAATTTCATGGTCTAATTGCTCTTGAACTTTTTCTTTTTCATTAATAGCATTATTTAAGGCTAAAGCTTGTTTGTCATTAGCATTATTTTGATTTGCTAAATCCTTTTCTGCTTTGACTTTAAATTCTTCGGTTAAATCAACAAGTTTTTTATACTTACTAATATCCGTTAAATTTTGGACAGCTTCTTCAATACTTGCTTTTTCAGAAAAATCAATAATTTCATCAACTTCTTCTCCTTGGAAGAAAGAATATTTTCTAAAAGCAGGCATGATAAGCCTTTCAATTATTTTTCTTTTTTCATCTTCATCATAAACTGGCTTATATTTAGTTAGTACTAAATCAGTCTTGTTTATTTCAGTATCATTTATGGTAAATTGCCAACTATTTGGGTCTGAGATATCTTCATTTAGTTTTGTTAGAGTAAATGACTTTATTATTTGATATTTATGCAATTTACCATGTGTGTATTCTATTTGTATAGCACAATCTACAGTATCCCTAATTGAAGTTTCATTTTTTGCCTTATCTGATACTATCTTTACATAAATATCTTTAATGTTTTTTCTGATTTTGTCATCAGAATCCAATATTTGGTTGTCAAATAACCATAAGAATGCATTGAAGAATTTAGATTTTCCAGCTCCGTTATCTGCTACTATTATGTTTGTTCCTTCTTTTAACTCATAAAGGTTGTCCTCAAATTCTCCATAATAATTAAAGAAGTTTTTAAAGGATATACTATTAATAATTGATGCCATAATTAAATTTTATGTATGTTTTTTATAGTAGAATAGATTTGTCTTGATGTTCTATTATTATCATTTTCATTAATAATTGTACATAGAATATCTACTATTTTTTTACTCTCAGGATGAAAAGCTTTAATATTATTTAACTCTTTTTCAGTAATCCCATGTTTTGACATTAATTCTTTATCTGAAAGAATTTCTTTTAAAATTTCATCTCTTCTACTCATAATTCATTAATTATCTTGTCAAGATTTAAATCGTATTTGTTTAGGACATTCTCAAGTTTTCTATTTGAATCATAAAAATTCATTGACAAACTTGCAAAATATGCCACTCTTTGAATTTCATTTTTTACCATGTTTTTCTCCATATTGAAAAATTCTGAGGAATCACTTGATAACCTTGGTATTACTACCATATCATAAATGGTTGCATATGATTTGGAAGGATGCTTTCTTAGAAGCCTTCCTCTGCGCTGTATAAACTGTCTTGGATTTCCAGTACTTGAGCAAAATATTCCAACTTCAGCTCTAGGCACATCAACCCCTTCATCCAGCATTTTCATTGCAAATAGCATGTCTATTTTGCCTTCTGAAAACCCTCTCAATATATCCTTTAAATCTGAATCTTCAGAAGTATAGGAATTCATTTTTAAAGCAGGTAATGTTTCTGAACTAGCTAAAATAAACTTATCTAATAATTTTTCAGAATCACCTTCAGCATTTTGAGTATATCCTTCAGGTATATAGGTGAAAATATATTTTAATTTATTTTGTTGCTCTAATTCCCTGAGGATGGTTTTTAAACAAGAAATTTTATTATTTGCCTTATGAATTATATTTTTCCGTTTAAGTAATAAAATCTCAACTATGGGGTCATTTTTAAATTGCCCTTTTTCAAAGTCAAAGAATCTTAATAATTTTTTTGATATTGATATGTATTCCTCAAGTTCATCTTCATTAAGCTCTACTAAAATTGGAAAATATTTATATTCAGTAAGAAAACCTTCATTTAAGGCTCTTTCCATATCAAAATTATACGTATAGGGTGGACTGTCATTAAAAAAATTGTTCAAAGCTTCAGTCCCTTCTATGTCATATACTCTTTTTGGGGTTGCAGACAAGCCAATTCTTTTTGTTGTTTTAATACTCTTTAATTTGGATTTAATATTATTAGCTCCCATGTTATGAGCTTCATCAGCTATTAGAAGTAAATCTTTATCAATTTTTTTAAAATACTTTTGAAACTTATCAGTGATAAAACTTCCATAAGTTGAAATAATTATTATGTCATCTTTAATATCCCAGGTATAATTACTGATGTAAGTCGCAAATTCCTTTTCCCAGTTATTTCCACCTCCAACTTTAAGTATTTTAGTAAAATTAAATGATTTTACTTCTTCTTCCCATTGATTTAATAAAGCAATTGAAGGAACTAGAATGATACTTCTGTAATATCCATATTTTTTGTGAATGTTTAATAGGCAATTAAGTGATGTAATTGTTTTTCCTGTACCTGTAGCCATTGCAAAAACCCCAGAGTAATTTTTTTTCACCCATTCATTATATGCTTCTTTTTGATATTCTCTTGGTCCTTGTGGAAAAGGAAATATAGGAGTGCTAGATAATAGTTCTAATTTTTTAATGAATCTATCTTTCTTTTTATCAGTGATTTTTTTAACTTTTTTACTATAATTATCATTTTTCAATTCTAAGGAGTCGTCAAGTAAATCGGATATATTTTTATCTCTTCCAATTGAATTGATTATAACCTCGATGCTTTCTTTATCTATATAATTGTAGTTTGGATGGGTTTGATTGAATATTTTTTCAAAATTATTTTTTTCATCCTTTATTCTTTTTATACTTATTTCTCCATTCCAAGGTGTTTCAACTTGAAAACTCTCAGAATTTTTAATTAAGGCTGGAAGTGTGAAATTTATACTTCCTTCAGTAACAATGTAATCTTTGCCATCAAATAGAATTATTTTTTTACAATGAGCTAAATCAACATTATTAAATTTAACAGGCACTAATTCAAGTCTTTTATTATTTAAAAGATATTTTAAACAATCAAAAAAATGTTTTCCTTCAAAGCTTAAGTTTTTTTCTATTTCTGATAGGTCATTAAAAATATTAATAACTTCATCTTCATTATTAAGACTTGTGTTTTTTAACAAATTTTCATAATCAGAAAGACTATAAACATGATTTGTTATTAATCTCATTTTACCTCCATTAAATATAAATTCAGCAAAACTTTTTGATAAGACTTTAATAGCATTTGAACTAAAATAACCTAATAAAAGATCTATACTTGTAGCAATAGGAAAAGTGTTTTCATAGAATTCAAGAGGAATGTAATCCGAATCTGAACTATATTTATAAGTTGGTGGGAATGTTAAATCCCGAAAATATTTCATATTATTACACTAGCATCCGAAAGTTAGGTTTTCACAAAACCCTCAGAATCC
>TARA_R110002074_G_scaffold366435_1_pt1 | contig 12782 bp, 4 predicted proteins | sample TARA_R110002074 | Tara Oceans TARA_R110002074 (sample SAMEA4397215) | marine metagenome | biome: Polar Biome; feature: [MIX] marine epipelagic wind mixed layer (ENVO:01000061); material: water (ENVO:00002006), including particulate matter (ENVO:01000060) such as... | depth 10-100 m
TTACACTGTTAGTAGTAAATAACTTGCATAAAGTGTGACTATATAATTAATTAAATTTAATAGAATGGATGAAGCAGGATTGCTGGATGAAATAGAAAGTTTGCAGAGATTAATAGACTACAAGGGTTTTGAAGTTAGAAGCTTAGAAGAGTCTGATTGGGATACTTTAGTTGGCTGGTGGAAATGGTGGAGGTGGGCAATTATGCCTAAAGATTTTTTACCAGAAAATGGTACTGGAGGAATTATGGTTGTTAAAAATGGCGTTTGTGTTGTGGCGGGTTTCTTGTATACAACTAATGCTAAGGTTGTTATATTAGATTTTATAGTTTCCAACCCAAGTTACAAAAATAAAGATAGAAAAACAGCGGTAGAAGTATTGATAAAAGAAGCCGAGGTTAAAGCTAAAAGACTAAAGTGTAAACACATGTTTAGTATTAGTAAAAGCACGCACTTGATTGATGCGCATAAAGAATTAGGGTGGATTGTAGACAACAAACCTTCTTACGAAATAATAAAAAACTTATAAGTTATGGCAGGAGTAGCGGCATTAGTAGTTGGTGGGGCAATGGTGGTTGCGGGAACAGTTAAAGCTATTCAAGGCGGTAGCGCTAAGAAGAGGGCTAGGAAAAAGCAAGAAGCTGCGGAAGAGGCGTTGGCGACTGCACAAAAAGATTTAAAAGCCGTTAATACTGAAAACCCTTATAAAGATGCTACCAACGCTTACGAGAATTTAGACAACAAAATGTCCGGGCTAGACAATGTTTATGACAAGCAAGAGAACGTTTACGATGGCATGGAGAATAAAATGGCAGGTCAGAAAAATGCCTTTGATGACATGGAGAATAAAATGGAGGGGGTTGAAAACTCTTTTGAAGATCTTCAAGTTAACACTCAACAAGCTGAGTTTGAAGCTCAACAAAACCAACAGATGCAAGCTAACATTATGAGCGACTTGTCTGGAGCGGCTGGTGGGTCTGGTATTGCGGCTCTAGCCCAGTCAATGGCCAACCAAGGTTCTTTACAAGCACAAAAAGCATCGGCATCAATTGGGGCTCAAGAAGCAGCTAATACTAAGTTGGCAGCCAAGGCGGATCAAGACATTAATATGGCCAGCGCAACTGAAGCTTCTAAAATGCAAACAATGCAAGCTGGTGAGCAATCAAGATTAGATACACAATCTCGGGCGGCTGATATGGATATTCAAAAAACTCAAATGAGTGCTGAAGAATCCATGCAAGCAGCTAGGCTTGGTGAGGCTTCAAAATTACAAATGGCCGAGGCAAGCGAAGCATCTAAATTACAAGAGCTAGAAGCCAAAGGTGATATGGAGGTGCAAAAAAGAAAGGCTGATGGCGCGATGTGGAGTGCTGAGGCGGAAATGCAAAAGCAAACCACTTTAATGAGTTCTTCCATGGACCAAGCTAAAATGGCGGCTGGAGAAAAGCAAGCTGCGGATGAAAAAATGTGGGGTGGCATTAGCGATGGTATCGGAGGTGTAGGTAAAATGTTTGGGCTGTAAGTGTAATATAATTTAATATAATAAGAATAATTTGAAAACGCAAAATATAGAAAAAATGAAAGCATCACCATTAAAGCAACTAGGCAAAACACCACAAGAGCACATGTCAAAAACAAAGGATATGACCGATAGCGGGTTAGACATATTGGCTGGCGCACAAGACAGGAAGGGTTGGGATGAGATGCAGATGGATATCAAAAGCATTGAGCCAGAATTAATGAGAAGAAGAAAGCTAAAAGATCAAATACTTAGAGACAAAGAAAGGCGAGACTTTGATTCAAACGAATCTATAAAACTTAGTGACGCTTATGCAAAAGTAGGGTACACATTGGTTAAGAAATACAAAGAAGAACTGTATGAGGCGTTAAGTAATGAAGATGAGCAGGCTCAAAAAGTTGTTAATAGAAAACTAGCTTCGTTAGCAGAAAATTTAAACTCAGTAAGAAATTCTGTACAAGAGTTTTACGAAGATCATTTTAAAGCTAATAGCTTATTGTCAAAAGGAGTGTCAGCACAGCAAGTTAGTTTTGCTACGCAAATGTATTGTAAGAACCCAGATTTAGTTGTTGTTTATGCCGTTGAAGAAGATGTGTTAAGTGGTTATACCGATTACTATGGAGAAGCTGTTGCGGTAGAACAACAATATTGTATTGTTGAAGACTTCTCTGGCAATCCAGTTATGATCAGTGTTTTAGAAGGTAATAGAGATATGTACTTAAGAAATAATCTAAAAGCTCTAGAATACATCAATTTTTTAAATGAAACACACGAGGCAGCGGTAAAAGCTAACAAAGGAGAAAAAGCAGTTAAAATAGATCTAGGTGGTATTAATTACAAGATAGATTCGATGTTTGGTTATAATGATGGTACAGCTAGCAAAGAACAAGATGAATTAGTAATGATGTTTTGTCATGACAGCGAGGTGTTGAGAGATGGTAGTAGCTTTAGAAGACACTTGTACGAGCATCCTAATATTGAAAACCTAAACTATGGTGGGTTTGATTGGGACTCAATGGAATTTAATGCTCCAATTGGGCCAGAAGACACTAACCATTGGGCTGATGAAATTAGTGACTATGATAAGTTATTACTGGTTGATGCCTTGATCAACGTTGACAATGAATTTTTTAACATGAATTTATTGAGAACTTTAGTAAAAGAATATTACACTTATAAGATTGAAAATTCTTGGTGGAAAGGCATGGGTTATCCGCAGGGAAAACTAGATGTGATGCGCTTGAAACAAAACTCATTAAAAGAAGCTAGATTTAAAAAAGAAAAAGCAGCGGCAGCAGAAAGTGGTATGCTTAAGTTTCTTTTTGATAGTAAGGTATATCCAACGGGTATGACACCGGCTAAAGTCAAGCAAATGGAAGAAGATAGAAGTAAAGCTGCTAATAAAAACAATCCTGAATTAAAGAAATAATATGTTGAAACCATCACCATTAAAACATAAGGAAGACGGACACGCGTTATTAAGCGAGGAAGCACACACAGAAGCACACGCTGAAGAAAATGTACCCGACAATTTCTTTTCGCAGCCAAATCCAATGAACTTGGATAGACCTCAGACAAATATTCTCGTACCAGAAATAAACCCAAACACTCCTTTAAGTTCCGCGGACTTTTACAACAAAGATAAAAGTGATAAAGAAAGCAAAGATCCATTGTTGGAGGTTGGTAAAGAAAAGGTTGATGGTACAATAAATCCACAAACAGGTGAAAAGTGGACTAGAGAGCAAGCTGTTGCTAACATGAAATCTAAAGGAGAAAAGGGAACAACATTCAAACCTGAGGATAAGATTGCAAGCGAAACGGAGCTGTTAAAGGCTTGGTTAAATACTGAATACTTTGGAAAGGGTGTTGCACAAAAAGCTATAGGAAACAACAACTTAACCGCATATCAAAAAAACAACCCTGGAGAAGATGCACTTAGAAAAGATTTTAAATCTAACCTAGGAAGACTAGAGACAGGTAGAGAGGCGTTTCCTAGTTTAACAGATAGCAATTTAGATAATATTTTTGGCGAGGTTTTTGATTCTAAGGTTAGGAATGAAAAAGGTGTTATATCTAAAGCAAGTCAATACACGGCTATAAACGATGGTTTAGAGAAAAAAGTTTCTATTGCCGAGAACATTAACAACTTGTCACAGCTTAAAATAAAAACAAATGAGAGTAGAGCCGAGGCAGAGTATGCTGATGCCGTAGAGCAACTTAGGGCGCTTGGTCCACTAAAGGAAGGAGAGGAAAAATCTCAAGGACAGATAGTGTTAGAGAGATCAATGGATATAAACACGCCGGGTTCGTTGGCAGACCGCGCTTTCAACAAGGATGAAATGAAGTATGATCCGCTAACCAGAAGAATGACACCCACTGGTAAACGCATACCTAAGGATGTGGGTTACAAACGATTTCATGATCCGTCAAGCGGTAAAAATATAAACGAAAAAGAAGCTCGCGCTGTAAGGGACAATGGTGGCGCAACCTCCGATATCACTGATGCTTACGAAACTTACTTAGGAACATATGAAAATACATCTCAAGCTGATTTAGCCAAGTACAACGATCAGGTTTTGTTAGAGGAAGCTGGCTATAACATTGAGGGTAAAAAAACTGCAGACTATTATGTAGGAGATAAGATCATGCGTAACATGCTGGCTAAACAAGGCTATAAAACTGATAAAGAAAATCCAGATATATTCAAAGATGTACCGCTTAGCGTTATGACTAATCTATCTCACGTACCAGGAATGAGTAATTTTTGGAGCCCAAACACACGCTATGCAAAGGGAGAGGTTATACCACAAAGCTTTGAGGGTATGCCTTATGAAAACGAAGAAGAGTTTCACGATCACTTAAGGGTTAGAAGAAATCAAGGAAATAATATCGCCGCTAAAAACGCGGCTTTATGGGAGACATATTACTTAAACAGAGATCCTAGCACTATAGAAAAAAGCAGGTTAACCCAATTTACCGGGGCTTTTGCAAATTCAATGTTTGGGGAACAAATAACTGACGAGCAGTGGGATCAAAGCGGACAAGATATAGTGGATATTATTTCCCAGCAAATTGTACCAGATTCTGGTGTAGACGTAAGCCTGGAGCAAGAAGAAAGCTTTGAAAGAACTTTTATGGATAAAGCTGTTGAAGGTGGAGGTGGGCTAGCGGCTATGCTTGCTACGCTAACCCCTATAAACAAACTAGACAAAGCGCTAAGAATATCAAAAAGTATAATGGCTCTTTCAGCGCCTAGATATATTAACTCAGCTGGTAAAGTGGTTAAACAATCACAAGCCATAACAAAAGCAGCTAAACAAGGTAAAAACCTGGATGACTGGGCTAAAACTGCTGGTTATACTATGGTTAAAGCAAGCCCTTTGCAAAAAGGAATTGGGCTAGCAACTCTTGGTATATATGAAGATATAAAAATGCGTGAAGTTTTAGGGGGAATGACTGATGGCAGAATGGAGTTTGAAAGAGGTGTTGGTTTTGGGTTTGCTTTAGGCCCTAAATTACTACCATTTGGTTTTGGTAGATTTGCTAAAGGTAAGAAGTACAACCTAGGTAGTAAAAGTACTCAAATGAATACTTTTTTACAATCAACATTTGTTAATGGTGGTTCTTTTGCTTTGGCTGTTGAAAGTGGTGATTTAATAGGGGCTGTAGTAAAAGACTTGCAAGGAAAAAAAGAATTTGAAACATGGGCTCACCATCATTGGGGCGATAGAGACGAGAACATGTCTCGTATTGGTTTAAACATTATCACGGGCAAGGCACTTGGTCTTAAGAATTTTGACTACATGGACTTTAAAACAACCAAAGGAATAGGTGAGTTTAACAGGCAGTCAATAGAACTTGCAACCAAAGATTTGGGTAAAATAGCAAAGGAAGCTAAAGCCAATAAGATGTATGATAAAAATGGAAACCCAGATGTAGAAAGATTTATAGCGGAAAACCAAAACCACAAAGAAGTAGAAAACTACCGTAAGCATTTAGAAGATTTTCAAATGGCTTCAGAGCGATTAAATTTGATTGATCAAACAAAAAAGTGGACTGGTAACGCTGCGGAGGTTGGTAAAACATATGAAGACCACTACAAACCTCTAGTAGACATGTTTAAGGCAAAGGGGAAGAAAGTAAACATAGTTATCACTGACAAACCAGTAATGCAAGACGTTGTCTTACCAAGTGGTGAGGTTGTAAAGCAAGAGGTTAATGCACTGTACACTAGAATGAAAGATTCTAAAGATGGCACTGCAACAATACAAATAAACACTAAAAAATCCAAGGGTAAGCGAACAGCTAATCATGAGGCAATACATGCTTATGTTGATTTAATGTTTGATGGTAACATTAAGTTAAAAGAAAACTTTACAAAATCTTTAAAACAAGCTTTAATAAGTATCAAAACACCCGGTGGAAATCTACATAAAGATATAATGGAGGCTAACGATATCAATAAGATGGATAAGTTAGAGGAAATGATGGCTTATGGTGCCGAACATATGGGTAAAGCTGAAAATGCTAAACTAGGTAGCGCTTTTCCTGGTATGAAAAAGTTTTGGAATAAATTCGCTAAAAGCACTTTAGGTTTAGAAGCTGACGTAACTACAAAGCAAGACGTTATAAACCTCATGAAAACCCTAGGTAACACCGGTAATCTAAACAAGCTAGAAAGATTAAGTGAAATAATACAAACAGATCCAACTGGAACAGCTAGAGAAGGTCAAGTTGCTAGTGCTGAGATAAACAAAGCTATTGATAGGTTAGATGTAAAAAAAGCTAAGGTTTTAGAAGAAATGAACGATTTAAAAACCGCACAAGGAAACTCAACTAAATTTCAAAAAGAAGTTGATGCAAAAAGGGATCTTTTTAACGAGTATAATGCAGATCAAAAATCATTAAAAAATAAAGTTGAGTTAGATGCGGTGGACGCTTCCAAGCAAGAGGGTTGGAAAAATCAAATTGACAAAAACTATACTGGCACATCTAAAACCAAAGAAGAGTTTCAAAAAAGCCCTGAGTATGGTAAAGTAACTCAAGATATAATGAGTAGTACCGGGTTAGAAAACATGATTAGACAAGCGGCTACTAAGGTTGGTGTTTTAGACGTGCAAAAACAAAAGTTTGTTGAAGATGTTAAGGATAGAATAGTAGAGAGGTTTCTTAAAAACTACGACCCAGGTAAGATTAATCCTGAGTACGGTAGGGCTTTAACTCCATTTGAATACCTAACAACAGGGCAAGCGGGTGGATCGTCTATAATATATAGGTCAGCTGGTGACATAATGAATAAGTTTAAAGAAACAGTTCAGACGTCATCCTACGACGCTTTTGAAGGTGGCGCCGATGCTTATTCAACGGAAACTGGATATATTAAAGCTGACAACACTACTGGTTCTAGGGTTGAAAAAGAAGGTATTGTAGTTGCTGATGCCTTAGGAATAAACCCTAGCACAGTTAAAAAAGCAGCCGGAGACACTAAAAACTTAAACTTTGAGTCAGACGCTAAGGCAAAAGAAAAAGCTAGTTACAAAAACCTAGGTAAAAATTACAAGGAAACAATAGAGAAAAACATCGTAGTCGATCACTACGGAGTAAGCGCGGATATATATAGTAAAATGAAAAAAGATGCTGCGCAGCAACTAAACAACCCAGACATTGAGGCTGTTCAAAAAGTGATAAAACCAGCTATAGAAACACACATAAAGCTAATACCTAAATGGGGTCAAGTATCTGTGGATGCTATAACAGGGGAAAGCATATCACTAAAAACAGTATCTGGAGTTAAATCGGAAACCAAGGCTACTGGCATAGCAACTGTTTTGCTTAAAAATAAACTGCTGTTCAAGGAGATACCGCAGACTGGAACTAAAGGCTCTAAATATGAGTGGTCTAAAGATTTGATTGAATATCATAAAACAATGGATCCTCTTTTTAAAAAGAAATTTGAACAAAAGGTATTAGACTCCTGGGGTATGGGTGAGACTCAATTTAACAAGGCTAAACTTAGCGGTATATATAAAGCGGTAATGACGCAGGCTGGCAAAGCTGTTTACATGCAAAGCGTTAAACAAGCCCTACCAAACACCCCTGAGTTAACTATGAAGCATGTGTTAGCTAACATGATAAACCAAGTATCGGCGGGACAATCCTCATCACTCGCGTCTAAAGACATAAATCCCGTAATAAATCTTTTAAAGAAAAACAGCATAAACATACACGACATTCAACGTGCAATGCTTAATTCTCCTAAAGCTAGGAGACCTATAGAAGATTTAATACTTAAAAGAGATGCTTTAACGAGAGATATAGATGTTGTGATGGAGAACGAAAGGTATGCTATGGAAAACTATGGCAAAACTGAGGTTGAGTTACAGGCTGACCTTGCTGGGTCCGTGGGTAGATCAAAGCAAATAGCTAAAGAAAACAACTTAAGTGAAAAGCATTCTGACCCAAACTACATTGCTAAAAACCCTAATGAGATAGTTGGAACTAAAATTGTTAATGGAAAAAAAGTTGATGTTACCTTAAGTCAATGGAGAAAAGATCTTGATGTTGAAGTTATAAAAGAAATGGGCGTTAGCCCTAAAGACTTAGGGGCTTTAACTACTAAAAAAGGACAGTCAAATCACCATGCTTTAGAGGCTTTATTAGTTGAACTTGGGTTCGGCAGTAAGAGTAGAAAACAAACTTTAGAAGATGGTACTGTAGTTTACTTAAACAAAGAAGGTAAAACAAGCGCGGAAGCTATTGAGGCTTTTTTAGGTGAAAAGTTTACGACAGCAGAAGGTAAATCGGCTAGTAAGTACGAGAAGGTTTATAGACCAGATTGGAGTGGTTTGAAGAAAAAGCTAGACAAGCTTGAAAAAGGAATGGAAGGTAAGTCTATAGAAGATATAAAAGACGCAAAAATTGAACTTTATAGAAAAGAAGCCTCTCACAGTGGTGAATCAAAGGACTTTGAAGCTACAGAAAAAGCTAATAGAGAATATTTTGAAGATTATATTACAGCCGTGGCAAAAGTGGCTTATAAAAACAAAAACAATAATGGGGTTGAGTATATGCTACAATCAAGAGCCATGCAAACTAATCACGCTAAAGGTATAAGTAAATCTTTAGGGTATAAAATGTCATCTTTAAATGCCATTGGAAGTGCTCCTGGAAAGATAAATACAACCGGGGCGAAGGGTGAGGTTAAAGAAAAAGACAATAAGGGCATAAGTAATCACTGGGAACACGCCTTACAATTATTAAACCAAACTAATAGGTTTGTAAAACTCATGGGCAAACACAAGGGTGTTACGCCAGAGTTTAAAAAAGGGCTTAAAGAAATCTTAGACATATCAGACCAGCACCTAATACCTAAAAACGGTCAACTTTTCAATGATGCTAAAGGACCAACCACTTTTACCGAGGCTTATTCTAAAATGTTAAAAAAAGGTGTTGATAATCCATTGCTAAATGTGTTTGCAAACAAATATGCTAAGTTGGAAAACAACTTTGTTGTAAGTGGCCCTAACAAAGGCAAAAGCCTTTTAGATGTACAACTAGAAAGTATAGATTTAAAAATTGCTAAAAAAGCGTTACTAAGTATACCAGAAGCAAATTGGGGCTTGTTTGAATACAAATTAAGTTCTAAAATAAAAAATGGTAAGGCGATTGATATTCAAAACAAAATGCTACTGCCTAAGGCTTTTAGAAAGCTGGCCTCAAAAGATATAAACAAAACTATAAAGACCATTGATAAAGCGCTAGAAAATGGTAGAAAAATCAATAAAAAAAGAAAAGGTGGTAGTTTTTGGGATTTTGATGACACTCTAGCTACAACTAAATCTGGTGTTAGGTACAAAATACCTAATCCATCTGGAAAACCTGCGCCAGGTAAAAAAGTTATATTTATGGCTGGTGGTGCTGGATCTGGTAAAGGCGGGGTTATAAAGCAATTAGGCTTAGAAAAACAAGGTTACAAAATAGTAAACTCTGATATATCATTAGAGTGGTTAAAAAAGAACCATGGATTACCAGAAAATATGAATGATCTCACTAAAGAACAACAAAGTGAGTTAGGAAAACTACAATGGGAAGCTAGGCAGATAGCTTCTAAAAAGAAAATGAAATACCAAGGTAACGGCGATGGTGTTGTTGTAGATGGAACTGGAGGATCTTTAAAGGTAATGGAAAAACAAGTGCAAGAGTTTAGAGACAAAGGATATGACGTTCAAATGGTCTTTACTGAAACTTCACTAGAAACAGCTGTTCAAAGAAATGCCAATAGATCTGAGCGATCTTTAAGAGAAGGCATTGTAAGAAGAAACCACGAGAGTGTTCAGGCTAACAAAGAGGGTTTTAAAAAGTTATTTGGCGAAAACTTCGCAGAGGTAAAAACAGATAACTTAAAGCAAACAGATGCCATGCCACCAGAGTTGATTAAGAAGATGGATGCGTTTACTAAAGGTTATATTAAAGCTAGGTTGAATGCTGAGCAGTTTGCAACCGAGGGTGCTAAGTTAAAAGAGCAAGGAGCTGAATTTGATTTTTCAGAATTCAATGTAGTTACCAAAGGTGAAAAGGGCCCGTTCTTTCAAAAAGCTTTAGACAGAGCTAAAAAGTTTGGATTAAAAGATCAATTCGTATTAACGGCTAGACCACCAGAAGCTGCAAAAGCTATATATGAGTTTTTAAAATCTCAAGGATTAGAAATACCATTAGAAAATATTACTGGGTTAGGTAATAGCACTGGAGAAGCTAAAGCGAGGTTTTTATTAGAGAAGTTTGCGGAAGGTTATAACGATATATACTTTGCTGATGATGCAATGCAAAACGTTAAGGCTGTTAGAGACGTTTTAAGTCAATTAGATATAAAATCTAAAGTTCAACAGGCTTTAGCTAGTAGAGACTTAAACAAAAGTATTAACGATATAATGAATCATTCTTTCGGGATAGAATCTAAAAAAGTATTTTCTACAGCCGAGGGAAAAGTAAGGGGCAAGGATAAGAAAAGAAGAAAGTTCATGATGACAGATTCTGCTTCTGATTTAGAGTTGCTTATGGAGCCGATGTATGGTAAAGGTAAAAAAGGTATTGAGAACAAAAAATGGTTTGAAGAAAACTTTTATAAACCATGGGAGAGAGGTATAAATAGTCTTAACACAGCTAGACAAACTATACTTAATGACTACATGGGTTTGCGTAAGCAAAATAAAGATATAGTTAAATCTTTGGACAAACCTGTTGAAGGAACTAATTTTACAACTGATCAAGCTGCTAGAGTTTACATATGGAACAAAGCTGGCTTTGAAGTACCTGGATTAACAAAAACATCTAAAGCTAAGTTGTTGGAGCATGTTGCTAACAATCCTAAACTACAAGCTTATGCTGAGTCCGTTGCTAGATTAACTAAAATTGAAACTGGTTTAAGGCAACCTAAAGAAACTTGGTGGGCAGAAACAATAGCTACAGAAGTTCAAGAAACCGGTTCTACTGTTGGTAGAGAAAAATACATTGGCGAGTGGTTGGATGTAAAGAATGAGATATTTACGAAAGAAAATATGGCAAAAATGGAGTCAGAGCTTGGTCCTAAATGGAGGGAAGCTACCGAAAACATGTTTGAAAGAATGGAAACTGGTAAAACTAGAAACAGGGACTTAGGTAGAATTGGCAACGAGGTTATGAACTACTTAAATGGATCTGTTGGTGCTATTATGAACCTTAATACTAGATCGGCAACGCTACAGTTAATATCTTCTGTAAACTTTATTAATCACGCTGAAAACAACCCATTAAAAGCTGGTTTAGCTTTTGCAAACCAACCTCAGTATTGGAAAGATTTTATGACTATTATGAATTCTGACATGTTAAAACAAAGAAGAGATGGTTTAAAAATTAATGTTACTGAGGCTGAGTTAGCCGCAGCTGTTTATGGCAAAGGTAGTAAAGCTAAAAAAGCCCTATCATGGATATTAAAGCAAGGCTATATCCCTACAAAAATCGCGGATAGTTTTGCAATATCCTCAGGTGGTGCAACTTACTATAGAAATAGAGCCAAGATGTATCAAAAACAAGGGTTATCTTTAAAAGAAGCCGAAGCTAAAGCGTTTATTGATTTTGCTGGAATAGCTGAAAAAACCCAGCAATCTTCTAGACCTGATTTATTATCACAACAGCAAACTTCGTTTGAAGGTAGGTTACTACTACCATTTGCCAACACACCAATGCAAATGAATAGAATCATGGTTAAAGAAATGCTTGACATAGGAAAAGGTAGATACAAAGGTTCTTTTGGCCAAGATTCTTTTACAAATAAAATGAGCAAAGTAGCTTACTACGGAGCTATACAGTCGGCAATATTTGCCGGGCTACAAACTGGTTTGTTTGCTTTAATGACAAACAGCGATGATGATGAAATTATTGCTAATAAAAAAGTAAAAGCTTATAATACTATGGCTGATTCTTTTTTAAGAGGTATGGGTATTCCAGGTGTTGTAGCCTCTGGAGTTAAAAATGCGGGTATGGCTTTTTTTAAGCAAAATGAAAAAGGGTTTAACGCTGATTATAGTGAGATTGGTGAGGCTTTATTAAACATGTCTCCTACAATAGGCTCTAAATTCAGTAAGTTAGATCAAGCTGGAAATACATACAACTACAATAAACGAGAAATATTAGAAAAAGGATTTAGTTTAGACAACACCTATGGCATAGAAGCCGCAGCTACAACCATAGAGGCTTTAACAAATGTACCTATTGCTAGAGTGTTGCGTAAAACAGAAAACATTAAAGGTGCTTTAGATGATAGAAACGAAAACTGGCAAAGAGCAATGAACGGCTTAGGCTGGAGTGGGTGGGACGTCCAGTCTAATGTTTTTGGAATTGAAAAAGCAGAAAAGAAAGAAGAAAGAAATATTGCTTCTAAAACAAGAGCTAAAATCAAAAAAGAAGAGAAAAGCAAAGAAAGAGAAAAAGAAAACGAAGCTGTTATAGAAGAAAACAAAAAGAAAAGCAAAAGGGATGGGATTTGCTCCGCTATAAGCAAGGGTGGTAAAAGATGTAAAAGCAAGGCTGTTAGTGGTGGTATGTGTACTGTTCATGAGAAAGCCGAGCAGAATATAATGGGTGTAAAATCACAGTGCAAAAAAATAAAAAGTGGTGGCAAGAGATGTGGCATGAAAACATCTGCGAAAAGTGGATATTGCTACTACCACGATTAGGTAAAGAATCAAAAAAATAAGTGATAATATAAAGATGGTAAGAAAACTAATAATTT
>TARA_R110002074_G_scaffold402328_1_pt1 | contig 12765 bp, 14 predicted proteins | sample TARA_R110002074 | Tara Oceans TARA_R110002074 (sample SAMEA4397215) | marine metagenome | biome: Polar Biome; feature: [MIX] marine epipelagic wind mixed layer (ENVO:01000061); material: water (ENVO:00002006), including particulate matter (ENVO:01000060) such as... | depth 10-100 m
GTATTGATTCCTTGAGAATTTACAGGTATCGTTAAGTTCGTTTTACTTTTTAACTTATCGGCCAAAAATGTGCCTACCTCTTCAAAACCTGTTGCGTTTTTTGAAGTATAGATAGCAGTGAACTGGTCTAAGGCAAAAGCTGAATTTGTTGGTGTTGTTTTTAAAGGTTTTGGAATTAAACTAACTTTTGATAAATCTGTTGTAGGCATCGCAATTCGTTCTTTTTTTTCCTCACTACAAGCGATAAATACTAGGGTGATAGCGGCAAAAAATAAGCTTCTAATACAAAGGGTTTTAAACATCGTCTTTTATTATGGGTGGTTTATTAAATTTTTTATGGCTTCATACCAAATATCGTAGCCTTTTTGGTTCATGTGCAGTCCGTCTTCAATAAAAATATCAGTTTTTAGTTTTCTGTCATTTAACATTGGGTGCCAAACATCTACATAATCTATTTGTGCGTCTTTCTTTGCAAGACGTTCGAATTTTCTATTTAAACTTTTATATTTTCCTCGAATCTTCCATCTACTTATACTTGGTTTTGCAGCTATTAATATAATTTGAGTTGATGAATTGCTTGTTTTTATTCGACGGATGATCTCTTCTGTGGTATCAAGAACTTGTTTTGGTCTTTTTTTTGCCCATAAATCATTATCGCCTTCATAAATAAATACTTTTTTTGGATTGTAGGATAAAACTAAATCATTCAAAAAATAGAGTAGGTCAGTGGATTGAGAACCACCAAAACCAGAATTTACAATTTGATGATTTGGAAAACTATTCTCTAGTTTATTCCATAAACGAACACTTGAACTACCTGTAAAAACGATGGTTTCTTTGCTAGTGTCCCAAATGGTATCATATTTTGCAGTAATAGTTTTAACTTCGTTAGCAAAGGTATTTTCTGTTTGTGCACTGCAGTAAAAACTACCTATTGACAAACAAAAACAAAGAAGAAGGAGCTTGCAAATATTTAATTGTTTAGAATGATGATTTTGATTTTGCATGAAATTAGTTGACTGTCGGTTTTGTTAAACTTTCGGTAATTGCCCAGTTGTAAAATTGTGAAATCCAATTATCAGAAGCAAGATTTTGTTTTTTCATCCCAAAGCCATGTCCTCCTTTCGAATACATATGCATTCCAACATTTTTGCCTTTGGTTAACCAAGCAGTGTAAAGATCAGCACTTGGCTTTGCAAGGCCTAATGGGTCATCAGATGCGCAAACAACTAACATTGCTGGAGCATCTTCTGGTACTTTGTATTCACCTAAAACGGTCATCCAAGGGTAAACAGGTACAATAAAATTCGGTCTATTTTCTTGTGTATAGTTAAAAGTTACACCCATGGTTACTGCACCACCAGCCGAAAAACCCATAAAACCAATTTTACTTGGGTCTAATTTCATTGCTTTTGCATTGGTTCTTACATAGGTAATCGCTGCTAAACCATCTGCAATCGAAAGTGGTAATACAGGAGATACCCTTTCCCCAATTCTAGCAGGATTGGTGTTGCCTTCATCTGTAATCTCTTTAATACCATCAACATCCGTAGGTACAAGTCGATATTTTAAAACAAAAGCAGTAATACCTTTATTGTTCAGCCATTTGGCTACATCACGACCTTCACTGTTTATGCTTAAGCCGTAGAGTCCGCCTCCAGGCGCAATTATTACGCTAGTTCCGTTGGGTTGGTCAGCTTCATATACTTCTAACCGAGGTACAGAAACATTGGTAATTACTGGAGTATCCCATATATCTGAGAAGTACTCTTTCTCATTGGTTGACCATTTAACTTCTGGGTTAGAGGTGAATGGCAATTCAATTATACTTTGGGCAAGTACATTCATCGAGACAAGTAAGCAAAGTAAGGGAAGTATATTCTTCATTATTTTTTATATAAATGATTCAATTAATAGATATAAAAGTGCAGCTAACACCCCACCGATAATAGGGCCAACAATAGGTACCCAAGCATAGCCCCAATCACTTTTACCTTTATTTTTAATAGGTAATATAGAATGTAATAAACGCGGGCCAAAATCTCTTGCTGGATTAATAGCATAGCCGGTAGGTCCACCAAGTCCGAATCCTATACCCATAACTAGTAAAGCAACAGGTAGGGCATCTAAAGACCCTAAAGAGACAGCATTTTCACCCATCGCTCCGCCAGCAATATAGAATATACCAAAAACAAGTGCAAAAGCACCAATGATTTCAGTTACCATATTCCAAAAAGGACTTTTTATTGCGGGTGATGTTGAAAAGGTTGCTAAAATGGCATTAGTATCTTCTGTGGCTTCATATTGTTTTTTATAGGTTAACCATATTAAAAGATTACCCATCATTGCACCTAGTATTTGTGCAACAATATAACCAGGTACTAGAGCCCATGAAAATTTACCTGCAGTTGCAAGACCAATGGATACAGCAGGGTTAAGATGAGCACCACTTACATCGGCAGACATAAATACACCTATGAACACGGCTATACCCCAGGCTAAAGAAATACCTGTCCAACCAGAGTCACTACCTTTTGTTCCTTTTAATACTAAGTTGGCAACAATGCCATTTCCTATTAGAATTAACATAGCAGTACCAATAAATTCAAAAATATATGCAATCATAGTTTGGCTGGTTTTAAGTGGTTTAAGATAAAAAAAAACGAGGAATAATTAAGAATTAAAACGGTTTGATGAGTTATTGATAATTAAGCCTGGTTAAATATGTAAAATCAATGTTAGAAACTTAAACGAGTTAATTATTTCGCATGGTTTTTAACGTGTTTGTAGGGAAGATAATATTTTGCGAATTTTGATTAATGTTTGAACTTAACAACATGAAAATAATTTAGCTTAACTTTCATAAAGTTGTTTTTAAATTTATAATACACAATGAAAATTTTTAAATATGTTCTTGTTATTTGCTCAATAATAATCTTTGGTGCATGCTCGTCAGATGAAAGTGGTAAAGCAGTTCAGGAAAGTCCATTAGTTATTGGCACGTACAATTTGACTGAGGTAAATTTAATTGCAGCACAGGACCCTAACGAAGATGGTATCTCATCAACTAATATGTTAGACGAACTATCTTGTCTAACCGGTTCATGTACAGTTAATGCCGATGGAACTTGGAATATGGACTTAATTGAACTGAATATAACGAGTATAACTGGTAACCTTTATGATATACGATGCGGTCGTTCTATTAACTATACGGGTAAATGGACAATTCTAAATAATGTTTTGAATTTAAATAATAGTGAATTTTCTACCATGATTTTTAATTCTTCAACATTGACAGAAAGTATAAATGAGGATTTACCTGGTATTTCAAATAGGAAGTTTTTAAAACAATAGGGCATTCAATTTTATAAAGGTGTTAGTCGTGGTATCTGACACCGTGTACATTCATTTTTAAAGTATAGATAGAGCCTTTAGCGGTTATAAATAAAATGTTTTGGTTTTTTCCGCCAAATGTAACATTAGCTGTCCACTCTTCATTTACAGGTATGTGATGTATTTTTTCACCTTTACGGTTAAAAACAGTTACACCTTCACCAGTTAGGTATACATTTCCTTTATTATCAATAGTCATTCCGTCAGAACCCATTTCTGTAAATAGTGTTTTATTATTCAGCGAACCGTCTTCATTTATAGTGTAAGAATACGTTTTTCCATCGCCAATATCAGCTATATAGAGTGTTTTACTATCTGGTGTTCCAATTATTCCATTAGGGCGTATAAAATCATTTACCGCTATTGTTATGTTTTTCATATCTGGCGATAAATAATAAACACGATTTTTGATAATTTCTGGCTCTTTTCTTTCCCAATAAGGTCTTTGATAGTAGGGGTCTGTGAAGTAAATTCCACCTTTAGCATCCACCCAAATATCATTTGGGCCATTTAATTTCTTACCTTCAAAATTAGTGATTAGGGTATCTACCAATCCATTCGAATTTATTCGCCATAATTCATTTTTATTATCTGCTGCTGCCAATAAATTTCCTTTATGGTCAAAATACAAACCATTAGCCCTACCTGCAGGTTCCTTAAAAACACTTAAAGTATTATCTGCCTCATTCCATTTAATAATTTTATCATTCGGTTGGTCTGTAAAAAATATATTTCCATTTTTATCTGATGCTGGGCCCTCAGTAAAGCTATACTCGCTTGAAAGTTGATTTAATTCAGCACCATCAGCAACTAAACTTACTGTTTGAGATTTACAAGAAATTATTGAAATTGAACAGAAAACTGTTGTAATAAATTGAATAGTTGTTTTCATAATTTGCACTATATCTTCTTTAGATAATCCATATTATATTTCATACTTTCAAAAGGTGTGCTAGCGTATTCTTCTTGTTCTATGAATATATGTTCGACCCCAGAAAGTTCTTTGTTTTTTAGCATTAGTGATATATCTAGAGCTCCTTTGCCAAATTCGGTGCTTTCCTTTTTAGTCATATCCATATCTTTTAAGTGCCATAAGGGAAATCTGCCTGGGTACTTCTTAAAGTAAGAAATAGGGTCTTTGCCAGCAACTACAACCCAGCCAAGATCTAATTCCATATAAACCAAATCATTCTGAGTATTGTCCATTAATACATCGTAAAGAACTTGCCCATTTTCAGAATCAAATTCATATTCATGATTATGATATCCGAATTTAAGACCTAGTTTCTTGCAGGCTTCCCCAGCAACATTAAACTGTTCGGCTACTTTTTTATAATTATCAACTGTTTGCCCATCCGATGGCATTGAAGAACAAATTAGATACTCTTGGCCAGAGGCAACAGCATCTTGCATGGTTTGTTCAAATTTATCATCGAGGCGTACATGGCCGCTTGTAATTTTCATTCCTAAATCTATACAAGTTTTTCCCATTTCTGAAGGTGTAAGACCGTAGTAATATCCTTTTTTTGAACCTGCACTTTCTATTTCTTTAAAACCTAAACTAGCAATCTCTTCTAATGTTTTCTTAGGATTTTTTAGCATGCTATCTCTGAAGGAGTATAGTTGGACCCCATAAGTTGAATTTTCAGGCGCGGCACAACTAAGTTGTGGCATTATCAGTGTTGCTGCACCAAATAGACTTGATTGTTTAAGGAAATTTCTTCGCGTCTTCATAATAGTTGGTTTTTCGTTGTAAAAGATTGTCGTTGTAGGATTTTAAATGTACAAAAACTAAACAGGAATTTTAGCCGGTCATAAACGGGATACGTATTTTTGTAAAAATTTCACCAATGAATAGCAGAAAAGACCAATTAAATGCTCTTGATAGATTGTTAACTATCATGGACGAGTTGCGTGAGCAGTGCCCATGGGATAAAAAGCAGACAATGCAATCGCTTAGGCATTTAACAATAGAAGAAACCTATGAATTGGGTGATGCTATTCTAGAAAATGACTTGAATGAGGTGAAGATGGAATTAGGAGATGTACTTCTTCATATTATGTTTTACGCTAAAATTGGCTCAGAAACTGATGACTTTGATATTGCAGACGTGGCAAATGCCATATGTGATAAATTAATTAACAGACACCCACATATTTATGGTGACGTAAAAGTTGCCGATGCCGAAGAAGTGAAGCGCAATTGGGAACAAATAAAGCTAAAAGAAGGTAAAAATAGTGTTTTGGAAGGTGTGCCAAGAAGCTTGCCCGCACTTGTTAAGGCGAATAGAATACAAGATAAAGTTGCAGGGGTAGGTTTTGATTGGGAAAAACCAGAGCAGGTTTTTGAAAAAGTACAAGAAGAACTTGGAGAATTACAAGTAGAAGTTGCATCTGGCGAAGTCGATAAAATTGAATCAGAATTTGGAGATGTTCTTTTTTCGATAATAAATTACGCTAGGTTTTTAGGTGTGAATCCAGAAAATGCTCTAGAGAGAACTAATAAAAAGTTTATTAAGCGTTTTCAGTATTTAGAGAAAAACGCGAAACAAATGGGTAAAGATTTACAGGATATGACCTTAAAAGAAATGGATGTATTTTGGAACGAAGCTAAGTCAAATGAGTAATCTAATTACTTTAAAACTTTATCCACAATTTTTGATAAATTTCTAAGTGTAATCGATTTAATGATATACTCTGAAATTTCAGGAAATGACTTTGCTCGGTCTATATCATTTGAGCTCAAAGAAGATGTCAGCATATAGATTTGAATATCTTTCTTTATTTTTTCATTTGTGACCCTAAATTCTTCCATAAATTGAAATCCATTAAGTTTCGGCATGTTCAAGTCTAAAAGAATGATGTCTGGCAATATATCCACAGAATCAAAATTATCAGTTAGAATTTTTAAAGGCTGAAGGGAATCTGGGAATTCAATAACATTAGTTACCGAAAGTTGGCTAAGGTTCCTCTTCATTACAAATTTTGAAATATCATCATCGTCAATAATCCAAACTAATGGCGTGTCACTCATTCTATTAAGAGTTAATAATTTTGTAGTGTTAATACAACAATAATAACGCTTTATTATGCGCAAATAGTACATTGTCTTGAAATATAATTTATTAAAGCAATCTTACTTATTAAGAAGAAATAAGAGCCAAATAATCTTGTAGGTCTGTTTGTTAATAGGGTTTTAAGTTTTAAATAGGATACGTTCTTTTAAAAATACCCAATAGGATAGTAGTCGTTGGTGGAGGTAATTAAATTAGAATTGCAATCAAAATAGTTTGTTTACTTAGATATTTCTACCATATAATACAGTTTTCGCTAAGCTGAAATAGGCTAATTAGAAGTACCTTTGACAAAATTTTAGATTAAGGTTTGTTACAAAAATTCACCAAAGAATTTAAATATAATATTAAGCTTTCAGTTCCAGTAATTCTAGGAATGCTAGGCCATACTTTCGTGCAATTGGCAGATAATATAATGGTTGGCCAATTAGGTACGGCCGAATTAGCTGCTGTGTCTTTGGGTAATAGTTTTGTATTTATAGCCATGTCTTTGGGTATAGGTTTTTCAACCGCAATTACACCTTTGGTTGCAGAGGCTGATGGTGCAGGTAATAAAAAGGATGCTAAAAGTGCATTAAAGCATGGTTTAGTATTATGTACTATTTTGGGTTTGAGTTTATTCGGATTGATTTTACTGGCGAAACCAATAATGCATATTATGAATCAACCTGCTGAAGTGGTAGCGTTGGCATTACCATATTTAGATTTGGTTGCATTTTCATTGGTGCCACTGATAATTTTTCAGGCATTTAAACAATTTTCAGAAGGGTTGTCGCAAACAAAATACCCTATGTATGCCACTATTATTGCCAACATAATCAATATTACATTAAACTATCTTTTAATATTCGGGAATTTTGGGTTTCCAGAATTGGGTATAGTCGGGGCTGCAATTGGCACATTAGTATCAAGGATTATTATGGTATTTTATTTATGGCTCATCCTTAAAAGAAAAGAAAAATTCAAATACTATGTTACCGGATTCAATTTTGCTAAAATTGAGAAGAAGGTGATGAAGAAAATAATTGAATTAGGATTTCCTTCATCATTACAAATGTTTTTTGAAGTAGGTATTTTTACTTCTGCAGTGTGGTTAAGCGGTGTTTTAGGTAAAAATGCTCAAGCAGCTAACCAGATTGCCTTGAACTTAAGTAGTATGACCTTTATGTTTGGTATGGGACTAGGTATAGCTGCGATGATTCGAGTTGGAAATCAAAAGGGGTTGACAAATTTTACGGAGCTAAGACGCATTGCCCAGTCTATATTTTTATTGACCTTTTTATTAGAAATTTTCTTTGCTATACTTTTCTTATTAGGTAGATTTTGGTTCCCTTCCTTATATTTAGATATTAATGATGTAACTAATATTTCTGATAATACAGAGGTTATAATTATTACAGCCGAGTTATTATTGGTAGCTGCGTTTTTTCAGATTTCAGACGGTATTCAAGTAGTAGTGTTAGGGGCGTTAAGAGGATTGCAAGATGTGAAAATACCAACGGTTATAACCTTTATATCTTATTGGTTAATTGGGTTTCCTGTAAGTTTTTACTTGTGCCTTTATACTGATTTAAAAAGTACGGGAATTTGGATTGGTTTGTTAACGGGTTTAACCGCATCGGCCATTATGTTGTATCTTCGATTTAATTATTTAACAAAAAAACTGATTGCTGCCTAATGGTTTCGATACCTAATTGGGCAATTAAATTTCAACTTATATAGTACATTTTTTATGGAGTTTCCAAAATTTTTACTGGGTGACAATACTGATTATCCAACAGCAATATTTGTTGTACATACCGAGTTTCCAAGATTTATTATAAATCTTGAAAATGATGAAGTAGAATGGCTTGAAGAATTTTCTAAAGAAGACGAAAAAGAATTGGAAGAAGAAGCAGAAAACTTAATAGTAGCTGCCACAGCTTTCTACGATAGAGAAGTCTCTAGATACGAAGATTAAGTAATATGCTTCAAGAGTTATTACAATTAGACAAAGACTTTTTCATATACCTCAACGGATTGGGTACACCCCAATGGGATAATTTATTTCAATTTATATCCCATAAGTTGAGCGCTGTGCCTTTGTATATATTTCTTCTTATACTTTCATTTCGAAAATTTGGACTCAAACAAACAATGGTTTTATTAATTTCCGTTGCTTTGTTAATTACTGTCACTGACCAATTAAGTAATTTTTTTAAGTATGGCGTTGCCAGATTAAGACCTTGTCATGATCCCGAAATAATACCGGTAATGCGCTTGGTTAAAAGTTATTGCGGTGGGCAGTATGGTTATTTCTCAGCACACGCCGCTAATGCTTTTGCTATTGCAGTCTTTTTTGGTAGTATTTTAAAGTCAACCATTAAATATATTGGAGTCTTTTTAGTATTATGGGCCGCTTTGGTTGCGTATAGTCGCATCTATCTTGGAGTTCACTTTCCATTAGATATTATAACTGGTGCGGTAATAGGTTCTTTGTTCGGCTGGTTGTTTGTAAAGTTATTTATATTTTCACTTCGCAAATTCTCCCTATGATATCCAATCTAAGATACTGGTTTTTAATCGCTTTGATATTCATGGTTTACGTGGCAGGCATGTTTGCTACGTTGTTTGAAAATGATTCTGCGCAATTTTCGGTAATGGCCATGCGTATGGTACAAGAAAATGATTTTTTTAGCTTATTTAAAGGACCAGAGGAGTATTTAGATAAGCCACATATGCATTACTGGCTTGCCGCTTTATCCTATAAAATATTTGGTTTACATGATTGGGCATATAGAATTCCAGGAATTTTAGCCACATTGCTTGCAGCTTATAGTTGTTACGGATTAGGAAACCTTTTATACAGCAAACATGTTGGTAAATTAGCGGCCTTAATTTTTATGACTGCCCAAACTATTGTTTTGGGAGCCATAGATGTACGTACCGATGCCGTATTGACAGGCTTTAGTGTTTTGGCTATTTGGCAACTTACCAAGTATATAGAAAAAGGTTCCTTAAGAGGAGTTATTATAGGAGCTTTTGCAGCGGGTATAGCATTCTCTACCAAAGGGCAGATTGCTTTATTGGTTATTGGATTGCCCATTTTATGTCATCTTTTGTATACAGGTAAATGGAAGGCATTTTTGAGTTGGAAGGTATTTGTGGCGCTTTTAGTTTTTGGGGTAACCATTAGCCCTATGTTATATGCCTATTACCTACAATTCGATTTGCATCCTGAGAAAATAATTCGAGGAAAAGATAATCGAAGTGGTATATTCTTTATTTTTTGGGAACAAAGTTTTGAAAGACTAAGTGGTGAAGGAATAGGAAAAAATAGCAGTGATTTTTTCTTCTTTTTTCACACGTTTTTATGGGTGTTTCTACCTTGGACAATTCTTGGAATTGCTGCTTATTATGCTAAAGCAAAAAAACTTATAAAGCTTAAATTTAAATACAACGCTAAGTTTGAGGTATTAACCTTAGGGGGAATAACTTTAATTTTTGCAGTTATTAGTTTTGCGCAATTTAAGCTGCCACATTATTTAAATATTACTATTCCTTTATTTGCAGTTTTAACAGCATCTTATCTCTATGATTTATATCGATTTGAAAATGAGAAAGCAACACGATTGCTCATGAAGGGTCAATACTTTATACTAGGAATAGTATTCATTGCCTCAGCCTTAATTTGTTTTTATATATTTGAATTAAAGAGTATAGTGGCTTATATCTTTCTAATAATTGCAGGGGTAATTATTATTTTCTATGCATTAAAGCGAGAAGGAGTTTATGTAAGGCTTATTACTATTTCTGTCTGTGCATCATTATTATTGAACGCTGTTTTGAATTTGCATTTTTATCCAAATTTATTAGAGTTTCAAGGTGGTTCTTCAATGGCTAAAATTATTAAACAAAAAAATATACCTGTAGATAGAGTGTATAAGGTTAGTTCAGATTATACTTGGGCTCTAGATTTTTACAACCAACATCCTGTTCAAATATCTACCCCTAATTTATTAAATGAGAAAAAGGATATTTGGGTTTATGCTAGTGATGAAGACATGGCTATGTTGCAGAATAGCGGCCTAGATTGGGATTCTCAAATTTCTGTAGATCAGTTTAGAATAACTCGACTTCAAGGCAAGTTTTTAAATCCGAATACACGTAAAAAAGTGACACGTAAAATGCATTTATTGCATATTTATTAAGCAATCTTTTATTACTTCAAAGTTTCTATTGATTCTAGCGTTATCTTTTTAAAGTGATACCAAACTCCGACTAAAGAAACCATTGCGGTAATTAAAAAGAATAGTACACTTACACCAACAGATATACTCTGATCTAGCCCTAAAAGCTGTGCGCCATAAAAAAAAGTGACTTCACGACTACCTATGCCTCCTAAAGTTAAAGGAACAACCGCCACGATTGATGAAACAAGGAAAATTATTAGATAAGCAATTTGATTCAGTTCGATTTTCAGAGCAAACAAAATAAACCACAGGCTTATTAATTGGGCTAACTGCACTAAACCCGATAAAAGTGTAGTTTTCCAAAAAATGGGAAGCACATAATTGAAGAATTTTTTGTTTATAAACCAAAATACCACTACTGACAATGGTATAACTAAAATGAACACCCATCGAAAACCATTTAGGGCTTCATAATCTAGGAAAAATATTAATGCACAAGCATAAATAAAGAGTAGAAGAAGACCTCCTAATCGGTCTAAGACTAAAACACTTACCATTTTTTTGGTAGGTACTTCAAAACTCTTTTTTAAAATGTACCCTTTATAAGCATCACCACCTATACCCCCTGGTAAAAAGAGGTTGTAGAACATTCCCAATAGGTAAAGTTTAAGGTTGCTTTTATGGGTTAGAGAAATATTGAGTTGATGAAAGTAAAGATTAAGCCGTATGGCCGCTATTACTTTTGAAATGATAAAGAAAATAGTTGCGCCGAATAAATAAACAGGATTGCTCTTTACTAATATCTCCTTTATTTCTTCTACATTAATTTTTGTGAAGATGAAATATATAAGAACTGCACTGATAAGTACTTTTACACCGGTGGTTACTTTCTTATTTAACTTCGCCACCTATACTTACTTTTTTAATACGGTATGGTCTTTTCTTCTGCGATTCATAATACGTACGTATTAATAATTCCATAACAATACCTATGGTGAACAATTGTATACCTGCAAGAATAAACATCATTCCGAACATCAATAAAGGTCTAGTACCTATATCTTCACCAAAACCTACTTTTACTACTAAGAGATATAAATTTATTACTACACCCAAAAGAATCATTAAAAAACCGAATATGCCGAAAAGGTGTATTGGGCGTTGAAAGTATTTGCGAATAAATAGAAGTAGCATCATATCTGCTACCACTTTAAATACTCGTTCTAAACCGTATTTGGAAACTCCTGCATGACGTGCATGGTGCTTCACGGGAATTTGTTTAATTTGCGCCCCTTCTAAATGTGCTAAAAGAGTGATAAATCGGTGCATTTCGCCATAGAGGTTCAAGTCTTTAGCAATATCTTTAGTGAAAACCTTAAGGGCGCATCCGTTATCCTTTATGTCTAATTTGGTAACTCGACGTACCAAAAAATTGGCAATTTTAGAGGGTATTTTTTTAACAAGGGAGTCTTTTCTTTTTTGACGTATTCCAGTTACTACATCGTATTCCTCACTGACTGCATATGTAAGCATTTCTGGAATATCAGAAGGGTCGTTTTGCAAATCACCATCCATGGTAATAATATATTCACCTTCTGCATAATCAAGACCAGCCGCTAAAGCTAAACTTTGCCCGTAATTTTTCTTAAGTTCAATAAGATGGACTTTATCATCTTTTAGCCCTTTCACCACTTTTTTAGTGTTGTCTTTAGAAAAATCATCAACATAAATAATTTGATAATCGTAGCCTACCAAGCTTTCGTGGATTTTTTGTGTCAATAAGGCCACATTATCTTCTTCGTTGTATAAAGGAACAACGACCGAAAGTAGGGAAGTGGTAACAGGTTGCATTGGGTTGTTTTTGGAATAGCTGCAAAGTTATGTTTTTTATTGTTAAGATAAAGAACATGATGGTTAGCACTTCTCTTGTAACCTAGTTTGCTGAAAGTAAATTCAATAGTTTTTCTGCAGCTGAAAAAGGAGAAGCATTACCATTGATAACATCCTCTTTTAGTAAAGGCAATAACTTTTTAGTTTTCGGATTTTGATAGAATTTTGATAAAAGCTCTTGTTCTAAATATTGAATAAGCCAGTTTTCATTTTGTTGTTGCCGATTTTTTTTA
>TARA_R110002074_G_scaffold150780_3_pt1 | contig 12748 bp, 12 predicted proteins | sample TARA_R110002074 | Tara Oceans TARA_R110002074 (sample SAMEA4397215) | marine metagenome | biome: Polar Biome; feature: [MIX] marine epipelagic wind mixed layer (ENVO:01000061); material: water (ENVO:00002006), including particulate matter (ENVO:01000060) such as... | depth 10-100 m
GTGTACCTATTTGCAAATGCTACAGCTTGAACCCTCTTTTTATATTTCTGCTTAAATGGTTTTCCGTCTACTTCAACAATATTCAGATTAGGATTATCCGGGTCCTTATAAATCCTCATGGGAACGTCATCTGGATTAAGAGTTGTCTCTTCGTACTCAAGCCTTACAGGATCAGAGGCTTCTGAATCTATCGGGTCTGTATCAATATCAGCCACAGTCTGATCTACAGCTGCTGCATCAGCAGTTACCACGCCAATGGTTGGATCAACAGTATCTACCCCTGTGGTAGTTGTATCTACTGCGCCAGTAGCTTCAGCATCTTCAGGCCTATCAACTTCAAAATTTGGAATTGTCCTACTGGCAGTAACTGTTGCGTCTTTAGTCTCAGAAGTTCCGGATGCTGCTTTACTTGCAGTTGACCTATCTCTAGATTTAGAATCACGTTGTTCCTCTGCTGATCTAGCCCTTTTAACAGTAGGCTTAACAGTTGCATCGTCAGAACTATCTTTTGTTTCATCAGCTGTAACGGGAGGAGTCTCATCAGGCTTAGTCTCAGCCTTCTGAACAGGCGTTTCTTCCTCACCCTGTGGGATGGTAGCGGTTTCAGCTTTCGCGTCTTCAGCGGCAGCTGGTGCAGTCTCAGTGGTATCTGGTACGGGAGGGGTAGCATCTGCTTGGGTAGGCTTAGGAGCTGCTTCAGGGGTAGCAGGAGTAGCGTCTGCTTGGGTGGGTCCACCGGAGGAGCCTACACCACCTTTAGGTGGGACTTCTTGTTTTGGTGGTGTAACGTCCGCCTGATCAGGCGTTGTTGATTTATCTAAGGAAAGACTAGGCATGCCTCTTTCTTTAAGAATAGCATTAACCCTTTCAATTGCAGCCACCTTTCTGTAAGCATTAGCAGCAGCTCTGCCTCCTATGCCGTCTTTTATTAACGCCATTTCACGCTGCCTTCTAGAAGCAAATTGTTCAGCGCTTATTTGCCCATACATAAAGGCGTCAAATGTTTCACCCGCCATCTCTATAGCTTCTTCTTTTAGCTCAGCGGCCTGCTCTTTATCAAACTTTTTATTATCTTCTATTCTTTTTGCCGCAGCAAGGTTTGCTTCAGCTTCTTGCTTAGACCTCTCTTCATTAGATTTTTTTTCTGCCCTAGCTCTAGATTCTGGGTCGGGATAGAACTTGCGTCTACCCCTTTGTGGGCCAGAAGTCTCAAGCAGAAATCTTTTTTCTTGGACTGCCTTATCTACCTCGCCTCGTATATAGATATCACCGGCGGTAAGAGTCTCATCGGTTTCAACTACTTGACTAACTACTGGACGTTCATTCTCAAGACCTTGATCAGCTCTGTCAGCAATTGTTTGACGAGGCCTGCCTTGCGGTCCTGCTCCAGCCTGATCTGGTGATTGGTCTAATAGAACAGAAAGATCTGCTCCAGACTCCATTGGCATTGTATCTTCAAGAACTGATGGGTCTTGTGTGCCTCTATCAGCTCTTTCCGCAGCCTCAGTTCTAAGACGAGCATTGATATCTTCTTGTGTCGGTGTCGCCCCTCTTTCAGTACCTTCAGTAAGGACCTCATCTGGTTGCTGAACTCTTTCAAATTCTGATGTTCTAGTATCTTCAGCCATAATCTGGGCTAAAGTTTTTTGATCGTCTAGCGCTGACGCCTCTGCCGAAGTCTCCTCTTCAGAAATTTCTTGCGGAAAGATAGCATCAATATCTTCTAATGTAGCAGCTTTTAATACAGCCTTATCTTTTGCAAACTTATCTTTGATAACCTGTTTAAGCTCTTTCTTTAGCTCTGCTTTTCTTTTTCTTCCTTCCTTATTTAGTTTGTTCGGGCCTCTATTGGCTAGTCTTCCTGAAGTATTTGTAGTAGAGAACTCTTCATTGTCTATTAACGAATCAATCTCCGATTGAATTCTAGCAGCTTCCGCTTCAAGTTCATCTTTTAGTGTTATACCTGCATTCTTTTTTGCTGCCGCAAGAGCCTTGTCTTGTGGGCTAGCCTCTCCTAAAGCAAAAGAAATACTACCACCTACACTTCCTCCGCTTAGCGTGGCCTCAATTAATTCATTGATCTCTTCTTTTGTAAAGTCAGTTAAGTCCTGTTCATTAACATAGTTTTTGGACATGGTCATCAAGGTTTCTTGCAAAAGCTCTGTTGACCCCTCCCTAAACATTCCCTTTAATGCAGCATGAATCCTGTTTGATATAGGACCTCTAGAAGCAAGCTTATTAGCAAGATAAGAATTGAATCCTTTTCCTATCCCAAATGTATTAAGTATTTTCTTTGGAGTAAATACATCAAGGGCACCTACAGTCATACCTGTAATCAGGGCAATTGTAGGATTAAGATTACCTTCAGCTTCTAATTGTTTTGCATAAGACTCACCCGTTCCAAGAATTGCCGATGGTATTAGAGTTGCTCCGGCGATAGCCAGACCACCAAATGGTGCTGCTGCAGCTCCTGCCGCAACGATAGGAACAAAAGACCCAGCATTAATAATCAGGTTATCAAGCCACCACTTGTTTAGATCTCCAAGATTTTCTATATCGTCGTATCCAATTCTCCCATACTCTGCGAGCTCTTTCCTGTTTACTTCAATTCCTCTGTCTGCTACAGTTCTTAATACATCAACATCAAAGCCATCTGAAAAAGCTCTCAAGGCGTTATAGGCCATGAACTGTAGTTGATCTACAGCGTTTCCACCTGCCCCGGCAAGACTAAAGTCGCCTTCTTGTTTGGGTTGTTCTTGTTCTGCTACAGAACCAGGATAACTACTCTTTAAGGTTTCTTTAAATGCTTCTTGATCTATATTGGCAAATGTCATTCTATCCGCCTATAGCTTGAGATAAAAGCCCGCCAGAAACTCTAGCCTTATTTCCGTATGTATCAGTAGATTCTCCTTCTTGAGTTTGTTTTGTTGGTGGTAAACCTCTCCATATATTAGCTACTCTCTTCTGAAATTCTTCTGAAGAAATTTCTTGCTTAGCTATAAGAGAAAGCCCCGCATCTTCCAGTCCCAAAGCAATCAGATCATTCTGAAACTGTTGAGTAAATACTTGAGCTCTAAGCTCTGGCTCTCCCATGTTTAAATATTTTTTAGCTATCGGCACGGTAAATTCTTCGTACTTAAACTGACCAGCACCTACAGCTGTGTTGCCATATTTTTCTACAATCTCTCCAACAGTCATGTTAGTAAGATTTGGATCACCTTCAGTACTTCCAGCTACTGCATTATAACCATTGACATTAGACTCTGCCGAAAGTATAAGCTGAGTCAATGATGAAATAATTCTAGACTTAGTAGATTCAATCTCTGGAGATTCTTCTGGAATATTTGATCTTGTGAGTATATCAGTAGTTCCTGCAGGCTCGCCTATTGGCCCACCTATAGATGATAGAGACTCTAATGCAGCAGGAGAACCAACAATGTCTTGTTGCTGTATTGCAGCTTGCCTATCAGTTTCTCTAGACATTGCCTCCATTTGTTCTGGAGTCATTTCATCAGTTGATGCTGAGCCAGCACCTGCTAAAGAAGCTTCATTGCGAGCATCTTCATATGCTTGCTCTTCAGCAGAAATAGGTGCGCCTTGTTCAATAAGACCCTGTTGTGTAGCATCAATTTTTCCAGGAGTTAACAGCTCTTTTGTTTCTTCACCGTATTCAAATCGTCTCTCAGGCCTTGACTCTATAGCTTCCTTTCTGTATTCTTCTTCAGATTTATAATCTTCTTTTAATGTTGCATCATCTAAAAGAGAACTGCCATACTGTCCTTCTCTTTCTGGGAATTCTAAAGTAGGCCAGTAAGTACTGTCGAGACTCCACCCTGATACCATACCTTCAAAAAACCTTCTTGCTGTATCCATGCCTTGCGTCTCAACAAGCAAAGACATAATATCACCAATAATTTCTTCATCTTTAACAGCGCCCTCTCTCCCTCTAAACCTTTGAAGATTGTTTTTAGTATCGCTCCATATATCTGGATGGGAGTCTTGAAGAAACTTCTTTGCTACCTCAATGCCATTCTTCTTGGCTTTTTTTAGAAGATAACCTGAAAATCCTGTAAGGTTTTTAAAAAGCTCGCTTTTTTCTGATGCTTCAGGACCTTCAATTTCTCCTGATGCGATCTGTTCAAAAGTTTCTTTATCTTTTGGGTCCATCTTTATGCCAAGAATGGCATTCATATAAAGAGTTTGCCTGGCCTCAAGTCTTGTTAGGTCTGCTTGAGCCTGCAATGGGTCAAGACCTCCAGCTCCCAAGCTTCCCTCGGCTAAAGAGCTTCTTATATTCCTAATATCTTTTCCAGTTTCTGAATATAAAAACTCCAATGACTTCCTTTCTCCAGCCGCTGCTGCCGTAGATTTTTCTTCTGCTAGGTACTCTTCCTTCATGCGCATAGCGCCAATGTTTTGAAGACCTTTTCCAGCTTCTATAAGTCCGGTAGTTAAAGCTCCACCCCAATTAAGACTGGCCATTCATCATCTCCTGCGGTAACGGTACTCCATCTACTGGTTGACCTGACTGTTCTGAAGAGTTTAACATATTTGTTACTAAGTTCATCATAGATTCATTTGTTATTTGAGGGTCATCGGAATCCATTGCGGCACTAATTGCAAAAGTAAGGGCTTCGCCCATAAAAGCTTGCTCAGAATTTTCATCTGGTAAGTTTATTACGCCTTTAGCAAGTAGAAGATCTGTAATCTCATGAACAATTTCAGCCATAATTTCAATCTCAATATCCCTTGAGATATCCTGACCTTCTTCTTCTTCAAGAGCTATCTCATTTGTAACAAGATTTCCAGCTATTAAACCAACTTCTTTTGCAGAGCCGCCAGATTTTTCAATGATGTCTTCAGCTCCATCACTGTATATGTATACAGCAATGTTTTCTACTATTCCCTTAGCCTGAGCCACCTCTTCTTCTGATGCTTGTTCTGCTCCAATGTTAGCCATTTGCTGATCTTCAGGCGTTCCCTTGTCTGATCTTTCTGGTATAGGCATTGGCCTTGCTTGAGGTTTTATCATGATGTCTGCTCCGCTTGAGACAATAATCCTGTTGGGTGTATCTCAGGTATAGAAGCAGCCTTCGATGGAGTATATCCTTTTGTTGAAGATATTCCCTCAACATCTACAACAGGGTTTGTGTAACCCATAAAAGTTCCAGCTAAAGCATTCTGCCTATTCTTTAAGTTAATTGTAGACTCGTGCATGGCCGCCTGAGACTCTAGGGCAGCGTAGTTATATTCCATCCTTTCATCAAACTGTCTTTGCTCTTCTGCAAGAAGCTCTGCAGCCATCTCATCTGAGTCATCAAATAGAGCTGCTAATGCTGAGCCTCCAGCTTGAAAGATAGAACCTAATCCAATCATTTGAGAGCCAGAGATATTCCCTATAGAGCTGAATATTTTACTAAACCATCCACTATCTGAAGCTGTGCTTAAAGAGGGTACAGATTTTAATCCGGCAGCTGACATACCTGACCCAGGGATAATTGTCATATTGCCGCTTGGTCCAATTTTAATAGCCTCCGAAGCAGATGCCCCACTTCCTAAACCAAGAAACTTACCTGTGCCTGATAAAATATTTTTAAAACTGCTAAAAAATCCTGAAGAGCCTGAAGCTGCACTCATTCCCCCAATGCCAGAAAACAATGCTGCCCCACCAATAATGGCTGGAATAATCCAACGGCTTTTGCTTTTCTTTTTCTTAGTTACAGATAGCCTTGATGTTCCGTCAGGATTTAACCCAGCTGTTTTCATTGTTTGAGTATTGCTCATGCATTCCACCAATCAGGAGTTACCGCTGCCATACCGGCAGCTGTTGCGTCTGCGCTCATTCCTGGAGTTGTAGTGATATTGCTACGAGCAGCAAGAACAGCTCTCCAGTTGGCGCTTTTTTCTGAAAGCTGTCTCATGGCCATATCCATGCTATTTTGCAGCTTCATTAAAAATGATTCATAGTAAGCTTTATTTTGCTGCGCTTTAAACTCATTGCTATACGCTTGGTTCTGCATTCTTTGGTTCATGTATGCATTAGCATCTCGCTCTGCAATAGGTATTGCAACAGAGAGTATAGCGTTCATTACGGCTTCTTCAGCAATAGAACTGTTTACTAATCCACGGGCAGCCATTGACTGCATTGCTCTAGTTGTAGCAGCTTTAAATAAAGGATTGTTTTTGTTTATTAGATTAGTAAGGCGGGTTTCTAGAAGCTCAGAGTTAACTCCTTCAGCAACAATCTCATCAAGCATAGGCTGCTGAAGTTGTGAAGAATCAATTGTAGATGTTGTGGATGTGTCTGCAGTTTCGGGCGGAGTTGATGTTACAGGAAAAAGGTCAGTATCAATCAAGCCATGACCTGGACCTGTAGGCAGGGGTTTTTTCTTTGGCGGTTTAGGTTTTGATGAAGTTGCTGGAGTAGTTGATGATGACGTGGGTACGATAGCTGATAAAATTGGTTTAGCAAACTTCATAGTCTCATAGTCGCGAGTACCGTATTTGTATGGAGTTGAGGGTGACCCTACTTCTCCAGCCGCGAGACCTTTTCCTTTATGAACATACTTTGTTACTGAGCCTTTATCAGTCCCTCCTCCTGTAAACTCTTTGGTAAACCCAGCGTCCATAAGAGCTTTTTCTTTAGCTCGTCTTGCTTTCTCTGCGGCCAAATCTACTCGATGATCGCCGCCGCCTCGCAAGCTAGGAAGTCCATGATCCATCTTTTTATTAGGCGATCCTTTTACAGCATCCCTCCGCCTCAGAAGTTTTCTTTCTTCATTGGTTATATAAGCAAGACTTGTATTGCCTTTTCCTTTAACTGGGATGTTCATCGTCTAATACCTCTTAGGGAATAGTTCACAACCGCTCCTTGAAGCGTAATTGGTTTATCATAAATGGATTCGTTCTTAATAATAAGACCCATGTTAGTTCCTATACCGTTTATTTTAATTCTTTCTGAAGCAACAACAGTAATTCCAGTAGCGTCATTAGATATATCATCTTCATTCCATTGATCTGCTGTAACGTCAACGGTATAGGATGATGCTGATGGAGAGCTTCGCGGAGTATAAGTGCCACCATAGTCAAAACTTGGCTGAACTGTAAGGGTTGTAGATGTATCAGCGTTAACTTCTAGATTTATATCTCTAAACCTTTTCTTTGTTTGAGGGGAGCCATAGTTGTGGTAAGAGGTTCTTATAAAAGATGGTACTGACAACCCATCAAAACTTGTTCCAGAATCAATCTTCCTTACATACCCGTCTTCAAATCCACCATATATAACCTCAAAACCATTTGCATCTTCAGCTGAACATACAGAATATATCTGATGCTTAAATGTAAAGGGCATAATTCCTTGGTTCTGTCTGTTTATGTAGGTCATAGTAATACCTGTTTTATCATTAAAGAATAAACGGTATTGATTCTTGGCTCTAATTTTTACAGAAAGTATAGCATTTTCTTTTTTCTTCTGTATATATGGATCGATAGAGTCAGAGGCTACAGCTGATTGGAAGTCACCAAATGCCTGTACAGTGAAGATAGACGTAAGACCTCTATCATCCAAGAAGAATGTTTGGTCCATCTTCTGAAGAGTGTAAGGTATTGCACCTGTTCCTTGATGGAATCTTTTGAGAGCCCAATCTGCAGCTGAAGACCCATACAACATAAACGTTTGATTTCTAGTAAAGATCGACATTACATCGTTTACTTCAGTAGAAAATCCTGACACTACATCTCCAACTGAAAGCTCAGCCGCTCCAGTTATAGCGCTCCATTTGTTTGGAGCGGCAATACTTGAATGCTGTATTGACCCGCTTGGAAAAGAATAAAATAAATGTTTGGTATGTGCAATAACATGCTCAGGCGTGTCTGTTTCTGAACCCGTTTTAATTTTTATAAACGTAGTACCATCCCAAGAAAATCCATTATCTACGGTATTGACACCGTACATAGTAATCCCTGAAGTATCTCCCCTAAAGTTATAATTTATAAACTCATACTTACCGTTTGGCGCTATTGTCTGTTCATATGTAGTTCCATCTGCAACAGCCACAGTAACAGAGGTTGGTTCGGCTGCTCCATTTACTAGAGCTTTGCTTGATCCAGATACATTTATGTTCTCATTATTTGTCCAGGTTCCAGTATTATTTTTTACTGAAATATATCCAGCTGCATCTGATCCGGCGTATGATCCAGAGGTAATAGTAACGCTAGTAACCTCTGCTGTCTTGCCAGACGAAGCACCTGTTATAGTATCTCCAGCACTAATCTCGGATGTCCCTGTATCAAATGCAAGTAACGGCATTTGAATGTTTTCATTATCTTGGAATGTCCCTGTTATATTTCCCAAGACCATTGATCCAGACGCGCCAGTTTCCCATAATCCATGATAGGATATACCTAGCAAATCTGCTTGAGCGCTACTAGTAGCGCCTGTAAGGGTTGTTGGCGTACCAGTTGAACCTGGAGTAGGCTCTCCATTAGTCGTGGTGCCATCAAAGTTTAATGCAGTCCCTAGACCTACCTCTGACCAACCAGAAGATGAAGACTTATACATACCTGCAGACGCGCTGCCTACTTTATTTCTAAATGAGTATATATCTCCATTATATACCCATATTCCAAGTACAGAGCCTTCACCAGGAACTATATTTATAAGGCTCCTTTGATCTTCTATAGCAGTTCTAAGCTCTGAAACCAACGAAGCATCAGCGCTTGCGTCCCTTAATACTGGAGGTCCGTAAGCAACAGAAGTTGCATAAAGACCCATTACCCAATCCTAACAGCAGATAATTGACCGTACTGAAGCAACATGTTTTGACTGCTTCCGTTGTTATGTTTTATTCGAGCATAAACATCTGTATATGTAGTGTGCCCAGTGCAATCAATGATACCGCTAATGTTAAAGTTAGCAACATCATTAGCATTTGTAATATATTGAATACCTTTTAGGGCCGGAGCGTCAGTTGCTGATCCTCCAGTATTATCTGTTGACAACATTGCAGTCCAGATAATGTTAGCAGTAGCAGCTTGTTTTAAACATAGATTGCAAGAGATAAAGTAAAACCCTTTATCATACAATCTAATCTGGTCATTTGCAAAGTCTGCGTCAGCCCCTACAGTTGTTGAGGATACTGTTCCAGTATCTTGAACTACGTCAGAACCAGATGATCCTAAAGACCAGTCAATAGTTACAGTAGTTCCGTTAGCAATCGCCTGAACAGCAGGTGTTCCATCAGCGGATGAATGATTGATACAGGCATACCCACCCATATCAGACTCAACATACTGCCTAATCATCTGAGCTGTAATAGCACCAGTAGTATTATCTGCAAAACTTGTGCCAGTTAGGACTGCCCTAGTTTTTCTTAAGGCTGTAGGTGTTCCCATTATTTATACTCCACATTAAATGCGCTTCCAAAAGCGCTGTCTTTATTTAAGAATAGCAAGGTTTCTCCGTCTTGCAGTGTTCCGCTTGTTACTACAAAATAAACATATCCTTCAGCATTTGAACCTGCAAAAGAACCAGCGGCAGAATCTCCTGTAACATCTTCAATACTAACTTGAAGTATTGAACCTACAGCTGCGCTTGTTTCTCCTTTTACCATGTCTCCAGTAGATGGTATTTGCATATCAAAAGCAATTCCATAAGAACTGCTAAATACAGAATCTCTAGAAGTTCCAAGAGTAAAAGGAATTCTATAATATACAACCTCAGATGGAAGCGTTTGACCGTCCGCCCTTTCATACCCATCTAAGCGCTGATACCTTCCTCTTATATCTACCTCAAAGTTATCTGCAGATACGCACTCTCCCGGCGTAATAGATAAAGCTGGGTCAACTAAGTTTATTCCTCCAGTAAACGGAAAATAACTAGACTTTAAACTTGAAGGTGCAAGAGATCTATTGCGTAACTTTGTCATTCTGGTGTAACTGTGTAGTTAAATAAATCCTGAACTCTGGAGAACCTTCTATTCTTTTGTCCTGGAAGCTGGTCTGACTCTAGCTTATCAAGGAGGTCTTCAAAAGATGCCAATGCTCCGCTAAGTATTTCAGGAGCATCTTCATTTTCTCCGTAATATATCTTAGCTCTAGCAATAATAATGCTATGAAATCTTTCTGGTATATCAGAAACATCTGAATCAGCAGAAAGTGTTGCTGGCGTTTTCCAGTAGTCTGCTGATATAGTTGTAGTTGAATCAGGCGTTGGGTAAACATCTATAACATTATCTGGCTTTACAGAAAAAGCTTCAGGAGTTCCAGAGTCTACAACACCAATCTTGTATTCTAATTTGTACTCATCCCAATCCACATAATCTAACTCTTGATAGTCTTCTGTGGCTTTAGACCATATAAAAGAATCAAGCTTCCAGTTAGCAAGGTCAGTAGGGGATGTTAATGTTGATGTTCCAACTGAAGGAGTTAGTGTAGCTTCTGACCAAAGAAAATTCCAGTTAAACCACCTTCGCTGCACATCTAGATTTGCATTTTTAATATAACGAACAACAGCAATCTCTTCTTCTGAAAGATCAGAAGCGGTAACGCTTGAAGGCCCAGTTCCTGGTATACCTATATCTCTTGCCAAGTCTTGGCATAAAACTAAATAAGTGCTCATTTTAAGTTCTTCGCTATATCCATGTAAACTTTACCTACAGGTATTTTAGATGCACACAAAGCACCCCCAGTTTCTTCATCCCTATTGCAAGTATCAAATCCATGATGCATCTTATGGCATGGATAACACTCTGCTTCAAAAGGTTCAAAAGTTGTAGTATTCTTCCAATGTTTGCTTAGGTTTTCTTTAGAAGAGTGAGATAAAAATAAAGACTTATGCACTCTATTATTAGATGATACTGAATTTAATACTCCAGTTTCAGGTCCAACAACTACGTTACATAACTTAACTAAAGTTAGAACATCTCTAATAGGCCAATCTCCAGATGTAGTTATAACCCTGTTTTCTTTTTCCCATCCTTGTTCAAGGAGTTTGCAAGCATAATCACCAACAGTAACAAATGTAACATCCTTGCGCATATCAAGAAACTTAGCCATTAGCTGATCGTTTCCAGGCCATACTTTATGAACAGAAGAGCCAGACAAAACATTCATAACAAGGTGTTTAGTTTTTACCTTTTTCTTTTTCCAGTCTCTCATTCTGGATTCTTCTTTTTTAGTTGGATAGAACGAAGTATCAAACTCGTAATCTACCTCGGCAATGTCATGCATCCTTTCCATGTAATTAATATTACACTCTGCATGAATGGCGTCTTTGTCCCAGCTAAACCTTTTATCTCCTTTGACAAGAGATGGGCCATGTTCTAACTGAACGGTCCTATCACCAACAATTAATAATGTACCTTCTACAGACTCTGAAAACTGGATTACTTTATCAAACAAACTATCAAAATGTTTCCAGTAATCGTCTAGTTTATCTGGATATATTTGGCCTGTTCTTTGAACAATAATCTCATCAACATAAGGATTAGATACTAGTATATCCTTTCCCACTTCGTTAGTGTTGATACAGATCTTATAACCCTGTTCTTTTAATAAAGGTAGTACCGAACTTGTTTGTAGTATATCCCCAAAAGCTCCGTACCTAATTATACAAACTGTTTTTTCCTTTCTTATTCCACCAAAATCTTCTGGAGTAAAGTCAGAAATTTCCTTTTCAGGAACTTTTATTATTTTCAATTATTTACCAATCATCCTCTTATGTCGTTTAATTACTTTATCTCGCGCGGCCACATACGCCTTTCTTGAGGCAGGAGTGCTTCCTGATCCCATCTTGTGCTTTTTCTTTAAAGCATCTACATGCTTTCGCCGCCATGCTGTAGCTTCCTTTCTAGCTGATCCTTTAGTATGAGTACCTTTACCAACAGTACCGCCTTTGGAAATGCCTTTCATCCTATCTTTTTTAGCTTCTCCAGGAGTAAGGCCTTTGCCTTTGTCGAGAGTTCCTGCGTGTCCAGCTTTAAATGCTGTTCTATAATCTTTCTTTTGATCGCCTGAAGCTTTATACTTTTTTCTATACTCTACTGCGTATTTTCTTTGCTCTGCATTGTAACCTAATCCAGCCATTGTTGACCTATATGCAGAACCTTTTACGCTTCCTACATTTTTATGAGCTGCAGAACCTTTAGGGCCTGCTTTTTTCATAGCTCCGCGTCTAGCACCTGTTCTCTGCAGCTGCCTACGCATTTGAGTTTCAATCTTTTTTCTTTCAGCCGTAGTTAATGCCATTTTAAAATCCCCATCCAGATACAGTCATACCAGAACGAACCATCTTTCCATTGGCGCGAGCCTCATTGTTAGATCGTGGCTGTTCGTTCCTATACTCCATAGCTCGATCATCAAACAGCTGGCTTCCACTGGTGTAACCCTTTTTTTCTGGCTCGGTAAATCCGTAGCCTTCAATAGGTGTTTCAACTTGATTTCCAATGAACGCTGTAATCATATTAATTTTTTTCATTTAATACCCCATAATGAATTGGGGGAGAGTTGCCCCTCCCCCGCATCAATTAACACATCTCAAACTTCCCGTGAGAAGTAGAAACGCTTTTCTTTACCGTACCAATAGGCATCTGAGCCTTGCCTTTGCTATCCAGGCCAAGAGAGGCCGGGGTTTCGTTAGCAAAAGAAGTTTTCTCAGAAAGACCATTAGCAGGAATTTTACCACTTGCACTGTCTTTCATATTGCCTCCTAGAACCATTCGATCATGACATGGACATGCGCCTTACCTGC
>TARA_R110002074_G_scaffold4655_3_pt1 | contig 12747 bp, 15 predicted proteins | sample TARA_R110002074 | Tara Oceans TARA_R110002074 (sample SAMEA4397215) | marine metagenome | biome: Polar Biome; feature: [MIX] marine epipelagic wind mixed layer (ENVO:01000061); material: water (ENVO:00002006), including particulate matter (ENVO:01000060) such as... | depth 10-100 m
AAGGTGTTGGTGATTGTTCATCCGATAACGGATGAAAATACACGAGCGATTGCAGGGATCAAGGCGGCTTACGTCAAGCGCTTCCATCAGGAGTCGGTGTTCCAGACCGATCAGGACGTGCGGGTGGTGGAATAGGGGGCCATCCTTCGAGACGGGTAAGAACGCCTCCTCAGGATGAGGACTTGTTTTTAAAACCCTCATCCTGAGGAGGACGGGAGGTCCGTCTCGAAGGACGAGGCCCCGAAAATCAATGCACGTAGGATGCAATCCCGATCCGGTTCCACGCGTTGATATGCCCGACCACCACGGTCATCAGTCCGATCTCTTCCTTGCTGAAATGCGCGGCGAGATCGCCGTAAACCGCGTCGATCTCGGCTTGCGATCCTGTCCGCGTCAGCACATCGGCCCAGGCCAGCGCTGCCTTTTCGCGGGCGTCGAACAGGTCCGAGTTCTGCCAGTGTTTGAGCGCCGCGACACGCGCCTCACTGTCGCCGCCGTCGAGCGCTTCCTTGGAGTGCATATTGAGGCAGAACTGACAGTCGTTCATCAGTGACACGCGGATGTCGATCAGGTGACGCAAATTGTGGTCAAACGAGGTCGTCAGGCTTTCGTGCAGGCCCACCAGTTTGCCGATGGCGTCGCCTGCGAGCTGATAAGTGTTGATGCGCTGTTTCATTTTGCTCTCCTGTGTGGATTTCTGCGATCAAGACGCGCGGGAACCAGCTTCTGTGACTGGACAAATCAATTTTCTCTTGGGACAAAAGTGTCATGTTGGCTCTTGATGCTTATGTTGAAAAATCCTTTGAAATCTGGCCGGGTCTGGTGCGCCTCACCGCCGCCGGACCGGATGCCCATGCGGCGCTCGACGCGGGCATGGACGCTGTGCGCGACATAGCGGGCAGTCTCATGTCTGACGCTGAATTGTTGGCGCGGAATTCGTTCGATGTGTTGCCGCGCGGAGCGGCGGCGCGGGCTGTGCTTGAGCGCGCGCGGGGATTTGCGCAAAGCCTCGGTGCTGCACCTCTGCCGCCGTTGCTTGTCGCTTTGCCCGGCGCGATTTGCGATGCGGTGCTCGCCGCTATGCGATCCGTATCACAGATCACTTTTGCCTCGGTGGCGCTTGGCGATGCGCTTGCCTTTCACATTGTTGCACCCCTCGCGCCGTCGCTGATCGCGGCCATGCCGCAGGTCTCGGGCGAGTTTGTGGCCGCGCTCGGGGCTCAGACAGGTGAGGGCGGGGTGGCGCTTGCCGGTGCGACGCGGGCCTTCCCGGGCAGGGGTGTCGCTGATCTTGTTGCCGCTCAAAGTGCCAGTGCGGCGCTCGCGTCACTCGTCGCGACAGCGCTCGCTGACGCGATGACATGGCGCGGGGCGCGGGTGGATCGCCGCCGCATCGCGGACCCGCTGGTCGCGCAGGCTTTTTCCGGTCGCGACCATTGCATCGCCGAGGGGCTGATCCCACCTGAGGATATCTGGGAAACGCTGTCGCGCGGCATGAAGCAGGCGACGGCTTTGCGCGAAAAGCGTCAGTTTCAGGTCGCGGCCTTCGCCCTCAAGGGCCGTGGTCGCACGCTCGGTCCTGTCAGTGGCGATCGGCTGTTGCGGTTCGGCGTTTCGGAGTGGCGCTAGCGGCCTCTGTCATTTGAACGGGTGAGCATGTCCATCGAATTGCTGCTGACATTGGTGGGCTTTGCTTTTGTGACTTCGGTCACGCCCGGACCCAATAATCTCATGTTGATGTCATCCGGTGTGAACTTCGGTTTCCGCCGCAGCATTCCGCATATGCTGGGGATAGGCGCGGGGTTCATCTCGCTATTGCTCGGTGTGGGCTTTGGTCTGGGGGCGGTGCTCACCGCGTTTCCCGCATTGCATCTCGGTCTCAAAGTCGCGGGCGGGCTCTATCTGCTCTATCTCGCGTGGCGCATCGCGATGACGCGTTCATTCGCGGACAAGACGGGCGCGACGGCACGGCCCATGAGGTTCATCGAGGCGGCGGCCTTTCAATGGGTCAATCCCAAGGCCTGGGTCATGGCGGTCACCAGCATGGCGGTTTACACCAATCCGCAATTGCCGGTCGCCTCCGTCCTGTTCATCTCCGGTGCCTATGCCGCGGTTAATCTGCCCTGTGTCTCCATCTGGACGGGTTTCGGCGTGATCTTGCGTGATTTCCTGAGTGATCCCGTGCGACTCAAATGGTTCAACATCGCGATGGGCGTTGCGCTGGTCCTCACCCTTTGGCCAATGTTGCGATAGCGCCGCGCCGCGCACCGGTTCTATACTCGTTGAAAACCGGGAGGGACGATCATGGGCCTATACGAAAAGTTTGTAGTACCGCATATCATTAACTGCGCTTGCGGCACTAAGCCTGTCACCTATCAGCGCAAGAAGGTTGTGCCCATGTGCGAGGGCACGGTGCTCGAAATCGGCATCGGCACGGGCTTCAACCTGCCTTATTACGACGCTTCCAAAGTCACCAAGGTGATCGGCCTCGATCCGTCCGAGCGGTCGTGGAAGCTTGCGGGCGAACGGGCCAAGGGCGTTGATTTTCCTGTCGAATTTATCGGCCTGCCAGGTGAGCAGATCCCGCTTGCGGACGCCAGCGTCGATACGGTGCTCGTCACCTATAGTCTCTGCACCATTCCCGATCCCATGCAGGCGCTCGCCGGCATGCGTCGTGTGCTGAAGCCGGGCGGCAAGCTTGTGTTTTGCGAACATGGTGCGGCGCCCGACGCCGATGTGGCGAAGACGCAAAACCGCGTCAATCCGGTGTGGAAGGTGTTGTTCGGCGGTTGCAATCTCAACCGCAAGATCGACACGATCATTGAAGGCTCTGGCTTCAAGATCGACAAACTTGAATCCATGTATCTGCCCTCGACGCCGCGTTTTGCGGGTTTCAACTATTGGGGCGTGGCGCAGTCGGCCTGAGGATTAGTAGCGATAGGGGCGATATCCCCACGGACCCCAAGGCCCCCAGGGGTCGGGCGTATTGGCGCGGCGCATCGCGTCGGTATTTGCTTCCTGCGCGCGGATTTCTTTCAGCCGCAGCAGGCAGTTGGCGAAAGGTTCGGTGGCGGGGGAGAAACCCAGTTGCTGACACTCGCGTTCATCGAGTTGCCGCTGCGCATTGTCGCGCGCCGCTATTTGCTCGCTGCTCGCGCAACCCGCCAGCAGGACAAGAGCGGTCAGTGGAATCCATATACGCATGGGGGCCTCCTTTACACAGGGCGCGTCAGAAACCTTTGGACACGCCAAGACCTAAGCCAAAATGCACGCCCGAGGATTTCTCGTTTTCGGCGGCTTGCGTGGCGCGGATTTCCTTCAGTTTCAGGCGGCAATTGCCATAGGGCTCTGTGCCGGTTTTGAAGCCGAGGTCCGTGCAGTTCTGATGGTCGATCGTGTCGAGCCGCGCCTGTTCGGCGGCGGGGTCGCTCGCGCAAGCGGCGAGCAGCATCAATGCGCCAAGGCCAAAGCTGACGCGCGGCAAGGTGCGTGTGAGTGTTGTCATGGTTGTCCTCTCGCGTTCCGCATTATTCCATTTTGGTGCGGAAGTGGGCGAAAGAATGGCAGGGGATAATCAAGCCGGGCGGGGACGGCCGAATAGTTGTACGGCGCTGCCCATGAGTTCCGTCATCACGAAAAGCCACAGCACCGGCGTCGCGCCCCATGTGATGGCATGGATGATGAGGGCTGCGACGATAATGCGAGCCAGTGCGTCCATGCGGGCGAGTGCCTCAGTGGGCGTGGCAATCCGCGCCAGCGCCCAGACCACACCCAGCACGCCCATGATATTGACGAACAGCATCGCCACTGGCTCGAAGGTGGGGATAGGGCTCGCCATCAGCATCACCTGATCGAGGTGATAGATGTAGCCGAGCAGCCAATAGGAAATAACAGGCAGCGCGAAGGGCAGGGTGACGGCGAAGTCCACCCATGCGACGGCGCGTATCAGGTTCTGCCGGTTCAGCGACTTAGCTCGCGCATGGCCCGGTCGAGGCCGCCGAGCGTCAGCGGGAACATGCGTTCGCCCATCACCTGTTTGATGATTTGCAGCGACGGCGTGTATTCCCAATGGCGTTCGGCCACGGGGTTAAGCCAAACCGCGCTTTCGTAAATCTGCGTCACGCGTTCGAGCCAGATGGCACCGGGTTCTTCGTTCCAATGTTCAACAGAACCGCCCGCATAGGTGATTTCGTAAGGCGACATGGTGGCGTCGCCGACGAAGATGACCTTGTAGTCGGCCGGGTACTTATGCAGCACGTCCCAGGTGTTCATCTTCTCGTTGTGGCGCCGGCGGTTGTCTTTCCACACGCCTTCGTACAGGCAGTTGTGGAAATAGAAATATTCCATGTTCTTGAATTCGGTGCGCGCGGCCGAAAACAGTTCTTCGCAAAGCTTGATGTGGCTGTCCATCGAGCCGCCGATGTCGAACAGGACCAGCAGCTTCACTTTGTTGCGGCGTTCCGCGACCATTTTGATGTCGAGATAGCCGTTGCTGGCCGTTGATTTGATCGTATCGGGCAGGTCGAGTTCCGTCTGTGCGCCTTCGCGGGCGAATTTGCGCAAGCGGCGCAGCGCTACTTTGATGTTGCGGGTGCCAAGCTCGACCTGATCGTCGAGGTTCTTATATTCGCGCTTGTCCCAGACCTTCACCGCCTTGCCGTGGCGGCCTTCTTTCTGGCCGATGCGCACGCCTTCGGGATTGTAGCCATTGGCACCGAAAGGCGAGGTGCCCGCCGTGCCGATCATCTTATTGCCGCCTTCGTGGCGCTTTTCCTGCTCTTCGAGGCGCTTCTTCAGCGTCTCCATGATCTTTTCCCAGCCGCCGAGTTTTTCGATCTCGGCTTTTTCTTCTTCGGTCAGGAATTTTTCAGTGAGCGCCTTCAGCCATTCTTCGGGCAGTTGATGGGCGTGATCTTCGAGCGTCAGGTCGAGCCCTTTGAAGACATGGCCGAAAACCTGATCGAACTTGTCGAGATTGCGCTCGTCCTTCACCAGCGAGGCGCGGGAGAGGAAATAGAAATCCTCGACCTTGTTCTCGATCACGTTTTTGTCGAGAGCTTCAAGCAGCATCAGATATTCGCGCAATGACACGGGAATATTGGCGTTCTTCAACTCGTGAAAGAAATGGACGAACATGGGTAGTGACCCTTTGAATTGTCGTTTCTTGAAGTCTAGCCGACAGCGCGGGGAGCGCCAAATCAGCCGTTTATGTCTTTTCGGGCGCGGAGATAAAGCCAATCTGTCGGCTCACCGTCATATCCGCCGCCTTTTGTTTCCTCGATCTCATATCCGGCCCAATCCGCGCTTTCCGTCATCCACTTGCCCAGTTCCGTTCGGGCGGGATAGTTGAAATAGCGGCTGAACCTGTCTCTTCCGTCTTCGGTGCCGGCCTTGAAGCTGGCAAAGAAATGACCCTCTGGTTTCAGGGCGTGATGAACGCGGCGCAATACATCGACAATGGCACCGCGCGGGACGTGGAGGAGGGAGGCATTGGCCCAGACGCCGTCGAAACTCGCCTCCCAATCCAGATTTTCATAAAGCATGACATGGCCTTCCGGTCCGCCGCGCTTTTGAAGTTCCCGCACCATTTCCGCTGACCCGTCCACAGGCGTGACCATGAAACCCGCGTCACGCATGAAGAGTGTGTCACGGCCGGTGCCGCACCCAAGGTCCAGAACGCGTGCACCTGCTTTGAGATCGTGCATAAAGCGGGTGAGCGGTGCCGAGGGCTCCGGTCGTTCTGATGCGACTGCATATTGCGTGGCTTCCTTCGCGTAGAAAGCCAGCGTCGTCGTATCGTGACCGACCGGAGCCATTCAGACTTTTTAGTTCCGTTCGCGGCGTGCGAGGAAGGCGAGGCGTTCGAAGAGGTGAACGTCTTGCTCGTTCTTGAGCAGCGCACCGTGGAGCGGCGGGATGAGTTTCGAGGGATCTTTCTCGCGCAGTGTTTCGGGCGAGATATCCTCGGAGAGGAGAAGTTTCAGCCAGTCGATGAGTTCCGACGTTGACGGCTTCTTCTTGAGGCCCGGCACTTCGCGGATTTCGTAGAAGATGTTCAGCGCTTCCTGCACCAGCTTGCCCTTGAGGCCGGGGAAATGCACTTCGATGATGGCGCGCATCGTCTCTTCTTCGGGAAACTTGATGTAGTGGAAGAAGCAGCGACGCAGGAAGGCGTCGGGAAGTTCTTTTTCGTTGTTCGACGTGATGATGACGATGGGGCGCTGTTCGGCCTTGATCACCTGATCGGTCTCGTACACGTAGAATTCCATGCGATCGAGTTCCTGAAGCAGATCGTTCGGGAATTCGATGTCGGCCTTGTCGATTTCGTCGATCAGCAGGATCGGGCGGTTGGGGCGCTCGAAGGCTTCCCAGAGTTTGCCTTTGGCAATGTAGTTGCTGATGTCCTTGACGCGGGCGTCGCCGAGCTGGCTGTCGCGCAGGCGCGTGATGGCGTCATACTCATAAAGGCCCTGCTGGGCTTTGGTCGTGGACTTGATGTTCCATGTGATGAGTTCGACGTTGAGGGCTTTCGCCACTTCTTCGGCGAGCACGGTCTTGCCTGTGCCCGGTTCGCCTTTGATGAGCAGCGGACGCTGAAGCGTTATCGAAGCGTTAACGGCAACGCGCAGGTCATCGGTGGCGACGTAATTCTTGGTACCTTCGAACTTCATTTTAGTTGGCTTTCTCTACCGGGCCGGTCGCGTGCGCAACGGCCTCCCCTTTGGCAATGTCATGACGCACGAAACTAGGGCTTGGGCCCTAACCGTTCAAGCCAAACGCCGCGCCACATCTGCCGCTGCCTTGAACGTTTGCGTGCAACGACCCGGCAAATTCTGCCCGGAGCGGCGAAAAATACCCTTAAATCTTCGTTTATCTAAATATAACCCATTGATTTATATGAGTTTTTTATCTGGCCTGCTCCTTGCTCTCATGAGACCAAGCATTCGTGCACCTGCACTACGGCATGGAGACAAGCCATGAGTTTCTTTGGGTCAATGACCACCGCGATCACCGGCATCCGCGCACAGTCGAGCGCGCTCGGCTACATCTCGGACAATATTGCGAACAGCCAGACAACCGGCTTCAAGCGGACCGACGCGAGCTTCTATGACATCGTGACTGCGTCGAACTCCAATTTCCACCAGCCCGGCGCCGTTGTGGCGCGTCCCGGCTACACCAATACGGTGCAGGGTTCGGTTGACGCATCGCAGGTCGCCACCAATATGGCGATCAACGGCGAAGGCTTTTTCATCGTTTCGCAGCGGGTGGCAACGGTTGATAACAACCCCGTCTTCCAGAACGTGAATTATTACACGCGTCGCGGCGATTTCTCGATGGATAAGAACGGCTATCTCGTTAATGGCGGCGGCTATTACCTTCAGGGCACGGCGATTGATCCGGCGACCAACAATCCGGTCGGCGACACGCCGTCCCCGATCAAGGTCAACAATAGTTTCCTCACGGCGAACCGGACGACTAACATCAGTTATACAGCGAACCTGCCCAACATGCCGCAGACAGCCCATGCGACGGCGCTTTCCTATGCGGCGGGCAGCGAATTGCTGATGACAGCGGCTGAAATTGCCGGCGGTACAACCTTCGCCAATGATCCGACAGGTGCGGGCGCGGGTGATGGATATATCCACGCTGCCGACGAGCAGAATTTCCTCGACCGTTCAGTCTCCGGCGGTGCCATCACGACCTATGACGGTCAGGGCAATCCGATCAACGTGCAGATTCGTTGGGTTAAAACCAACAATGCTGCCGACGATGCTGGTACTGGCGGCGGCGACACATGGATGGCTTTTTATAAATCCGATGACAGCGCCACCGGCACAAGTGCCAAATGGACCAATATCGGTCAGGCCTATAGCTTCACAGCCACCGGCCAGTTGAGCCCGTCTGTCGACAGCACGACGATCACCAATCTGACCGTCAACGGGAATAACCTTGGCAACGTGACGTTGACACATGGTCCCGGCAACATGACGCAGTTTGCCGATAACAACGGCACCGTGTCGGTCAACAAGATCGATCAGGACGGCTATGCTTCCGGCGAACTTGTGAATGTTGCCGTGGGTGCCAATGGTCGTGTGACCGGTACGTACACGAACGGCAAGACCATCGATATTTTTCAGGTGACGCTCGCCAAGTTCAACAATCCGAACGGCTTGCAGAAAATGAACGGCACGGCCTTTGCGGAAACGCAGGAATCGGGCGCGGCGATCATGGGTGGCACAGGCGACATCATTGCTTCAGCCAACGAAGCCTCGAACGTCGATCTCGCTGACGAGTTCTCCAAACTCATCATCGCGCAGCAGGCCTATACAGCCGGCACCCGCATTATCACCACCTCGGACACGCTGATCCAGGAAACGCTGAATATGAAGCGTTAAGGCCAGTAGCAGTCACTCAGGTTTGAATTAGAATGAGCCTTTATTCCGCCATCGGTAGTGCCATCAGCGGGCTCAATGCGAGCCAGGCAGGACTTGATCTCGTTTCGAGGAATATCTCGAATGCGGGCACGGCGGGCTATACGCGCAAAACCTCGGTGGTTTCCAACAATATCGCGGGCGGCGAGGGCATCGGTGTTCAGGTGCTCGCCGCGACGCGCAATGTGGATAGCTTTCTGCAGGCGCAGATCCGCACAGAAACCGGCAAGTCGTCGAAGCTTGGCATCTATGACTCGTATCTTTCGCGCGTGAACGCCATGTTCGGCGCACCGGACAGCGAGTCTTCGGTTGCCTCAACCGTTTCGGCCATGATTGCCAAATTGCAGGCCGTAGCGACGTCGCCGGATGATCCGGCGGCCCGCCAGACGTTCCTCAATTCAGCTTCGAACCTTGCCTCGCAACTCAATTCCATGAGCCAGCAGCTTCAGGGCATGCGCCTTGAAGCCGAGCGGAATATTTCAACCGCGGTTGATACGGCAAATACACAGCTTAAAGCCATTGCTGATCTCAACAACCAGATCGCTCAGCGTCGCGCCACCAATGTCTCGGTGGCTGATCTGCAGGACCAGCGCGACATCGCTATCGACAAGTTGTCCACGCTTATGGACATCAAAGCGGTGCAGCGCGACGACGGAACTGTGGCCATCTTCACAGGCGGCGGTCAGCTTCTGCTGGATAAGCAGCCGGTCAATCTGACATTCGACGAACACACAAGCCTTGATGCCACGTCGAGCTATAATATTGATCCCGCCAAGCGCACGGTCGGTACGATTACGTTGCGCAACGGTACGACATCGGTCGATCTGATTGCTTCTGGCGCGTTCCGCACGGGTTCGATTTCGGGTTATCTCGATATGCGCGACCGTGTGCTGCCGCAAGCGCAGGCGCAGCTCGATGAAATGGCGAGCCAGATGGCTCTGGCCTTGTCCACAGAAACGGTGGCAGGTGCGGCCGTAACATCTGGTGCGGCGACGGGTTTTTCGATTGATGCAACGTCACTGCTCTCGGGCAACACGATCAATCTGACCTATACGGATACGCCTGCTGGCACACAGCACAAGATCACCATTGTCAAAGTGATGGACCCGACGGTTCTGCCTTTGAGCAATACCGCGACCGCCAATCCGAACGACACGGTGATTGGCATCAATTTCAATCAGCCGATGGCCGGTATCATCGCCGACATTCAGGCAGCTCTTCCTGCCTCAGTCGTGGTGGATAACCCCAGCGGCAATCTCATCAGCTTTGTTGATGACGGTGCGGCGGGCGCGTCGGATGTAAATTCGGTCAGCGCTTCGGTGACCTCAACCGGTCTTGCCGGCACGGGCACAGGTCTGCCGCTCTTCGTTGACGGCAATGGCCAGGGTGTCTATTCGGGCAGTCTCGATAATCCGCCGCAGGTGGTGGGTTTTGCGGGTCGGATCATGGTCAATGCTGCGATCATTGCTGACGACACAAAGCTTGTTATCTATGGCGCGGGCGTGCTGATCGGTGACGATACGCGTCCGCTGGATATGCTCGCCCGCCTGTCCGACAGCAGCCGGTCTTATTCGGCCTCGACCGGTATCGGCAGCTCTACCACGCCGTTCAATGGTTCGATTGACAGCTTTGCCCGCCGGATTGTGTCGGTGCAGGCCGCTCAGGCTCAGAACGCAAGCGACAATGCGACCGCACAGGCAATGGTGTCGCATGCTTTGCAGGAAAAGTTCGACAGCGAAACCGGCGTCAATATTGACAATGAAATGTCGAACCTGATCATTTTTCAGAATGCCTATGCCGCGAATGCGCGTGTCATTTCGACGGTCAAGGAACTCTTTGATGTTCTTCTGAGCATCGGAAGGTAAGCCATGCAGATTTCTTCTTATGCCCAGTCGGTGACGATGCGTAGCAGCATCAACCAGATCCAGACGCAACTGGCGGATTTACAGCGCCAGCTCACGTCGGGTTTGAAGACAGACAGCTATGCCGGTCTCGGCGACGCACGCTCGCTCGTGCTGGCGCTGACCAATCAAGTGTCGCAGTCCAATTCCTATCTCGACACGATCCAACTGACGCAACTTCGCGTGAAGTCGAGCATGAATGCGCTCGAAAGCATGCATAAGATTGCTTCGGAAATGAAAACCGGCAGTCTCTCCAGCTCTTTCGAACTGACGGCTGGTGGTCAGACCAATCTGCAGATCACCTCGGGCATGCGCCTTAGTGAACTTGTCGATCTGATGAACCTGAGTGTCGGCGACCGACAGCTGTTCGGCGGTAAGGCGACACAGACACAGCCGGTTGTGACCTCCAATCTGATGCTCAACGGCGACACGATCCATGCGGGTCTCAAGACTGTCATCGCACAGCGCAGCGCCGCGGACCTGGGCGACGGCCTTGGCCGCCTCGCGCTGACTTCGGCGGTGCCGGGCAGCGTTTCCATCGCGGAAGATGTTGACGGCAGCCCCTTTGGTTTCAAACTCGCTAACGTCAGTTCGACCTTGTCGGGGACAACTGTCACCGGTCCCGTTGGTACGCCGCCTTCCGTTGACGTTGACTTCAGCGCGACATTGCCGAGCGCCGGTCAGAAGGTGTCGTTCGAACTGAACCTGCCTGACGGCACGAAGACCACGGTGACGCTGACAGCGACCAATGCGACGCCGGCGGGGGCGGGTGAATTCACCATCGGCGCCGACGCTGCGACGACAGCGACAAATTTCCAGGCGGCGCTTGATGCCACGCTGAAAACAGAAGCTAAGCAGACGCTGGTATCGGCCTCGGCTGTCGAAGCTACAGATAATTTCTTCGACAATCCGCCGATGCGCGTTGACGGACCGCCCTATGACACGGCGACGGCTTTGATTGCCGGTACACCGGACAACACAGTGATCTGGTATCAGGGCGACACAAGCGGTACGCCGGGTAATAATTTTATTGCGACGGTGGGTCAGGGCTCGCAGGTCGCTTATGGCGCCCGCGCGGACCAAAGCGCGATCAGCACGGTCATCAAGAGCGCAGCGCTGCTGGCCGCGGTCTCTTATACGGGCAACGACGTCAACGAAACCAAAGCCTATGCCGAGTTGACGAAGCGCACCGCGTCGGCGCTCAACTACAATGACGGCTCGCAGTCGTTGCAGAGCGTAATGACCGATCTCGGGCTCAAGTCTTCGACGCTCGATACAGCGCAGAACAAGCTCAACGCGCAGATATCGACAAGCAAGACGGTACTGGCGGACACGCAGAACGCCGATCCTTACGATGTGGCGACCAAGCTCAACACGTTGATGACACAGCTGCAGGCGAGCTATCAGGTGACGTCCAGCCTATCGCAATTGTCGCTGGTGAAATTCATCTAAACCGCTGTGACTCAGACAAGAGAAAAGGGACCAAGTGATTGGTCCCTTTTCTGTCTCTTATGCTGCGTCGATGTTGGTGAACTCACGCGGGGCGCTGGATGAGGCCTGCAGCAATCTGGCGGTTGATATTGATCAGTACATCAAGCATTTCCGGCGTGGGTGCGATCTGGATTTCCAGCGTGCGCTTGAACACGAATACCGCGAGGTTGGCGATATTCTGACGGATTTCTTTAGGCAGCTGGCTTTCCGTTTCGGTGACCGATGTGGCGAACACGGTCCAGATAGTACGGTTGTAGAGGAGGGCGGGATCAAGGTCGGCAGGCGCGCTGTCGGTCCAGGCTGTCTTGATCTGATTGAAACGGGCTGCTGCCTTCATCAATACTGAGGCTTCGATCTCACGCGGGTCGCTACCATGCTTAGCTGCTTTCGCGTAAGCCTCATGTGGTCTTGACATGCCCTAATAGCTCCCGTTCGTACTCGATCAACTTTCGAGCTTCCTTAAGAGCTTTATACATTTCCCCGGTTAAGATTTTATTGTTAATGCTGTCGACATGCGCAGATGTGCTGGGGGCAGCTTCGAGTACATCGCGCACGAGCGAGAAATAAAGATCGTGATGCTGCGTCGGATCCGATGCGAGATACATCATCTGGAGCATCAGGTAGATTTTCTTGCAAGGTGTGTCGGCATCGTCGAGCCGCAAAATATCTTTTTCGCGTAGGATGGGGGCGTCGCCCTCGATGAAGAGGCGGGTGCGCTGATCGTCATTGGTGATGACACTGTCGCCGAGGATAAAACGTTCGCCGGGCTTGAGTTCGACCTTGAGCGCCATGAGATATTGTCCCGATCAGATTGATGCCCGCAGAGGGCCATAGTGATTCCCACAGAGGGGAATAGATTCAGGTTACCTCAATTCGGGCGATTTGGCCCAATGCCAAAACGAAAACGGCGGGAACTTACGTTC
>TARA_R110002074_G_scaffold204750_2_pt1 | contig 12743 bp, 14 predicted proteins | sample TARA_R110002074 | Tara Oceans TARA_R110002074 (sample SAMEA4397215) | marine metagenome | biome: Polar Biome; feature: [MIX] marine epipelagic wind mixed layer (ENVO:01000061); material: water (ENVO:00002006), including particulate matter (ENVO:01000060) such as... | depth 10-100 m
CAGTATTAAATTTTCCATCTAAAATATTGTCTATAATTAATTCTTCTTTTATATTTAAAATACCTTTATATTTATATTCAAAAAATAAAATAACAATATAATCAAATTCTAAATTTAAGTAATGTTCTATCCAATAATTTAAATAAGGCAAATCAAATACAAATCTAGAATAAACACATGTTTTCATTGTATTATAGTTAAATATAATATTTAAATATTTAATGTTCAAACTATTATATTTATATAATAATTTGAAAATAAATATTTAAATATTATATAATATAATACAATTATTAATTTTAAACAGTTGTAATTAGTAGTATGAATAATTCTATAGTAGAATTATTATTTATATGTATAACAATGTTTTTAAATAAAATCATTAATTGTATTAATAGTTTATGGAATATATCACATATAGTTAAAGTTAAAATTAACAATTATATTACTTTTATATTAGATAATACATTTATTAATACATATGTAAATAGTGTTAAATATAATAATTGTATTAAGAAAAAAATCAAAATTGGGTTGCTTACAAATGAAATACCACCAATTATATATGGTGGAGTAGCAACATGGATTGTAAATTTTATTAAAATGTTTAATAATGAAGAAAATATAGAAATAATTCCTATATTTTTAGCATATCAAGATGATTTACCTGAAAATTGTAAAAAAGAATATAAAAATATTAGAATTATTGAAAATGATAATGATATACCATTACATTTTAAAGATATTGATATTTGTATTAATAATTTATGGATATGCTGTGATGTAATTAAAAAAATAAAAGAATTATATCCAAATTTATCTATGGTTACCGTTTGTCATTCTTTAATTCAAATGGAAAATATTACAAATTTAGGGTCAATTTATACTAATAATTGGTGTGATCAAGAAGCTACATTTAAAATTTCCGATTATGTTATATTAATTAGTAATGCTGAACAAAATTATTATAACACATTTGGTTATGATTTATTTAAAACTAAAACTAAAGTAATTTATAATAGTTATTCTCCCAAATATGATAATAATGTTTTAAATAATAATTATATGTGCGATGATATTGGATATATTGGGCGGCACGTACCAAGAAAAAGACCAGAAATACCGATTTTAGCAGTAGAAAGTTTAAAATTAAAAAATATTAAAGTACATAATATGGGCGTTGATTATGATAAATATGGAAATGAATTTTGGAAACTACTTGAAAAACAGTATACAGATAATTTAAATGTAATTCCATTTACAAGTGATAAATCTAAAAAAGAGAAATTCTTTGAAGAAACTGGTTGGTGTTGTATTACAGGTATTTACGAACCATTTGGATATACAATTTGTGAAGCAATTGATAGATGTAAACCATTAATAGTAGGGAATATTGATGGACCTAAAGAAATTATAAATGAGGTAAAAGAACATGTTATTACATATGAAGTAGATATAGATAATTATGAAAATGATATTAAAAATTTTTCAAAAGCATTACAAAAAGCATTAAAACTTACACCAGAAGAACGGGAGAAAAATGCCATTAAAGTTAGAAAATGTTTAGATACATTTAGACCTGAAACAATTAAATTAGATTGGATTGAATTATTTAATGAAATATTACACCTTTAATTATTAAAATAGTTTAAATAATTAATATTAACTAATATTAATATAAATGGAACAAATTAAAATTCCTCAATATTTATGGTTACATCCATATTTATATGATTATAAACAATTTACATTAAATGATATACGAGATATATATAATTCTCCATTACCATTAATTCAAGATTTTGAAAAAATTCCAGGATTTGTAGAATATTGTGATAAAGTAATAGAATCACACAATAAAATAAATATAATATTTTAAGAAATATTATTTAGATAGGGAATATATGACTTATATTTTTTAATCAACTTCATCTATAGTTTGACCATTTGATTCTTCCATATTTCCCATACCACCTTGCATTTGTTGCATCATTTCTGGTGACATTTTACTTGGGTCTAGTTTACCATCTGCCCCCATCATACCCTGCATTTGTTGCATCATTTCGGGGGACATTTTACTTGGATCAAACGACTCTGAATCCATTCCCTGTGGTTTTTCGTGAACTTTTTCCATAATTGGATTTAAAGATGTTTGTAGTTCACTATATTTTCCATCATATTCTTCAATCGTATGTTCTTCGTTCAACCATTCTAAAGATTCAGTAGCTAGTTTAGTAACTGTTTCTAATTCTTCACTTGATAGTTTTTCTTTTATTTTTTCATTATTAATTGAATCTTTAATTTGATATAAATATGCTTCTAAACGATTTTTTGATTCTAATCGTTTTAATTGTTTTTCATCTTCTTCCTTAAATGTTTCTGATTCAGATACCATTTTTTCAATGTCTTCTTGAGATAATCTACCTTTATCATTTGAAATAGTAATTTGTTTTTTATTTCCAGACCCTTTATCACATGCTTCAATATTCATAATACCATTTGCATCTACATCAAATGTTACTTCAATTTGTGGAACTCCTTTTGGAGCCGGGGGAATACCATCTAGTTGAAATGTTCCCAGTTGATTATTATCTTTTGTCATAACCCGTTCCCCTTCAAATACCTGAATGGTAACTGCCGGTTGATTGTCTTGATAAGTTGAAAATACTTGTGATTTTTTTGTTGGAATAGTTGTATTCCTTTCAATTAATTTTGTCATTACTTCTCCCGCAGTTTCAATTCCCAACGACAATGGTGCTACATCTAATAATAACATTTGATCAACACATTCTTCTCCGGATGTAGATCCAGATAATATCGCTGCTTGTGCGGCTGCTCCATATGCTACAGCTTCATCTGGATTAATTGACTTACTTAATTCTTTACCTCCAAAAAAATCACTTAATAATTTCTGAATTTTCGGAATTCTAGTTGAACCACCAACTAATACTACTTCATGTATATTTGATTTAGAAATACCTGAATCTCTAATTACTTTTTGAACTGGGTCCATACATTTATTAAATAAATCCATACATAAAGATTCAAATTTTGCTCTAGTAAGATTTGTAAAAAAATCTTGACCTTCATATAGTGAATCTATTTCTACTGTGGCGGTTGTTCCACTTGATAATGTTCTTTTTGCTCTTTCACATGCTGTCCTTAATCTTCGTAATGCGCGGTTATTTTCAGATATATCTTTTTTATATTTCCTTTTAAATTCTTGACTAAAATGATGTACTAATCTACTATCAAAATCTTCTCCCCCTAAATGAGTGTCTCCCGCAGTTGCTTTTACTTCAAAAATTCCATCTTCAATCGTTAATAAAGAACAATCGAATGTACCACCACCTAGATCATAAATTAACACATTTTGTTCTTCTTTTTTGGTGTTTAGTCCATATGAAATTGCAGCAGCAGTTGGTTCATTTATAATGCGTAGTATATTTAATCCAGCAATAACCCCAGCATCTTTTGTTGCCTGTCGCTGACTATCATTAAAATAAGCTGGGACTGTTACAACTGCATCGGTTACTTTTTCACCAATATAAGCTTCAGCCGTTTCTTTCATTTTTGTTAATATCATAGCAGAAATTTGTTCTGCTTCATATTCTTTTAATTCATTTTTATATTGTACTTCTATAATTGGTTTTTCATTTTTTCCAGATTTTACTTTAAATGGAAATTGTTTAATATCACTTTGTACTAGAACATCATTAAATTTACGTCCAATTAATCTCTTTGCATCAAATACAGTATTTTCTGAATTTTGAGCACATTGATTTTTTGCAGCATCACCTATTAATCTTTCTGTATCAGTAAATGCTACATATGAAGGAGTTGTTCTATTTCCTTGATCATTTGCTATAATTTCACACCGATTATCTTTCCAATAACCAACACAACTATATGTAGTTCCCAAGTCAATTCCAATCGCAACCATTAATTATAATTAATATTAATAATATGTTTTTATATAGTTTTAGTTATAATTTTTTTATTTTTATAATATTAATAATAATGATAAATGATACTAGAACTATCAAAGATTTTAAAGATAAAACATTTTCAGGTTATAAAAAAACAGAAGTAATTTCTATATTATTTAAATCAATTGAATCAAAAAATATAGATGCCTGTTGTAATTGGATCGTTGAATGCATTATTTCTGGATATTCTGAATATGTTTGGAATAAATTATGTATTTATTGTGCAAAAAATATAAATATAAATAATACTGAATTAACTTATTATATTCTAAAACAAAATAAAATATTTTATAATATTTTAGATGAAGAAAATATAAATAAAAATTTATTAAATTTAAGAAACAATCGTATTATATATAATATATTTATTTCAATTATTATTATTATTACAGATTCTCCAAAAAATTTTAAATATAAAATATCAAATATAAACAAAAATGATTTTAATACAGATTATATTAGGGAAAGATTAACATGTCCTATGAATTTAATTCCAGAAAATAAAATTAGCAATTCAGAACCACAAGAATTAAAGTTGATTTTAAACGAAATATTATATAATATTAAAGATAATATTGATAAATATGATAAATGTTTTTATTGGATATATTGGATTTTACAATGGGAAAAAATTAATCTAAAAAATAATATAGAATGGAATATTTTAGAAAGAAATACAGATATTGATTTAAAATATAGAAAAGATGTTATTTGGTTAATATGGGAAATAATATTAGATGAATCTAAAAATAAAAATAATTTTATTAAAGATAATATTAATAATTTATACAAATTATATATTTTTAGATATAAAAAAGGTGATAAAATGAAACGATTGCCATATTTATTAAATTGTATTTTATTTTTAGTTAAAAATATAACAAAAACAGTATTGATTAAAAATATAGAACCAATTATAAAATGTCAATGTAATTTATTTTTGATCATAAAAAGTAAAAAAATAAATGAAAAAAAACCAATTGAACTTAATAACTCTTTAAAAAAAGAAAATTTAAAAATTATTAAAAATAAAAAACAATTAGAAGAAAATATACAAAAAGAAAAAATATTATTAAAATTACAAGATTTCAATGAAATTTCTAAATTATTATAATATTATATATATATAATATGAAATTAACTATATTACAAATTATATGTATTTTTGTATTTTTATACTTTATGTATATAATAATAAATAAAAAAGATAAAGAATATTTTTATAATGCTAATATTAATTGCCCACCGGGTCAAAAATCATGTAAAATAAATAGTGAATTTTCTGGAACCAATTGTGCTTTAAGTGCATGTAGTTCTAGTTGTAAAGGTAACCCTAATATATGTTAAATTATAGTAAATAATTATTACCACCTAATCCACTTATAGATTGAGCATTTAATGGTGGAGCCATACCCGGTTGTTCATTTGTTCCCAATCTCATTGAGGGTGTAACCGGACCCATTGGCGTTTGAATATTTGACTGTTGTCTAATAGAATTTGATAAAGCTTGCTGTGCGCTAACTGGTCCCCTTGGGTGTCTATTTGGTACAGAATTATTTATATCAGATACAGATTTATGAAATAATGATACATGGTAGTATGATATTACTGATTTTAACATATATACAATTAAAGGAGCAAATAATACAACCCATGCCATTGTTTGCTCATTATATTGACATAATCCATATAATAATGCACCAACAACTAAATACAATGCTATTTGATGCCACATATATAAATCTGCTACTTTTTTAAGTTTTGAACTACCTGTTGAATGTAATTCGCTTCTAGTATGATATACTATTACTGCGCTTACAACTAACATAATTAAGTAAACAATTAAAGGGGAAAATTGATTGGTTTTTAATAAATCAGATACAGCACCACCTTCCATTTAATATATATATATAATTAATATATATTTATTTTCGATTAATTAAATCTATAACTATAATTAAAAGTATTTCCATTGAGTATTGGTTTATTTATTGTTATAAGTTCATCGTATTCTGTGTCTGATGGTATTTCTAATCGTTTATAATATGTATGTATTGCTACTGTTGGTATATGTTTAGAAGTGAACATTTCTCTATATTTAGATAAATGAATACTTAAATTTTTTTCTATATTTATATGAATATATATAACTTTTAATTTATTACATTTATTTTTTATGAGTTCTCTATTTTTTAAAGAGTAATTTGTATTATCTACTATAATCCCATCATATTTTTCTTTATTAATATGTGCTTTTAAACTATCATTATTTATTACTGGATAATTATATTTATCTTTTAATAATTTAGAAATAGTAGATTTACCAGAACCCGGGGGACCTATTAATATTATAATAGAATTTAAAAAATTATAATTTAAAATTTCATCTAAACCTTCAAAATCTACTTTGAAATTTGATATTAATTTACCTTCTTTATATATATCATTTTTGTATAATGTTGTAAATGAATTATATTTTGTAGAAATATTTTTATCCATTATTCCTCCAAATATATCTTCTGGTGTTTTAAATGGTATTTCGCAATTATTTGCGAAATATAAATCACTTATACTAAAATCTTTTGGTCTTCCACATGCATCTCCACAATAATAAATAAATTTACATGGTTTATTATTGTTATCATATATTTGTTTACATAAATTATACATACCTATCATAGGTTTCCTGTATATATCATCTGATATACTATAAAATATAGATATATTTATATTAAACTTTTCCTCAATATCAGTTATAATTTTATGTATAAAATCATGTGTTATCTTGTTTGTCTTTATACCTTTTTGATTACTAAATATAATTATATCATAGTTTTCATATAATTTACATAATATTTCTTTTACATTTGGTAAAATATCCTTTGATTTAAAAGATACTAATGTATCATCTAAATCAAAACTACATATTTCTTTTCCTCTAATATTGGATAGTTTATAATAACATGTCCCGTCATTTGTCCAATCAGTATTCATCATTTATAATTTTGTTATATAAATTAACAAAATTTCAAATTAAATTTTTTCTATAATATCATTTATTGTATTTTTTATTTCTAAATGAATTAAATATTTTTCTATTAAATTTATTATATCATTATATGTATTTAGACTTATATCATAATTTGGATATTGTATTCTTAATAAATTATATATTTTATCTAAATTATTTGTATCTATTTTTTTTATTTTATTTCTTTTTACTTTAAATGGATTTACTATTAAATTCAATAATAATTCATTATCGTTCATATATATTTATTTTTATGTTTAAATTATATTATTATAACTTTTATAATTTTTATCTTTAAATTTAAATGGAAATAAATAAATGGTATTTAAAAAATAAAGAAATTATAGATATATGTTATGATCATATTATATCTTTTATACACGGTAATCAGTTTAAATTAACTTGTGATAATACGGCATTTTTTAAAATATTTGTAAAAATGTTGTATAATAGATACCTTAATGATTATAAAAAAAACGATTATATATATAATATAGAAAAAGAAGAAGAATATACTTATTATGATATGAAATATTCAGAGGGTATTATAAATTTATATAATACATTAAAAAAGATATCAATACATTATAAATTTTATATTTTTGATAGTAAATTATCTATAGATTTAAATTATTTTATATTTAATAATTTAATTTTTGAAATATATATTGAAGATATATTAGAAAATAATTATAATGAATATTAATAAAATCCACTACCAGTTGTAACAACACCACCCGAATTATAATCTACACCTTGTAACCATCCATATTCTTTAGATTTTGTTCTTTGTTGTTTTGGATATGTCCCGGGAGAATCAAATGCTGACATTGGTTCTCTGAATGCTGAGTTATTATTTACCATACATGTTTCTTGACCTTTTTTAAATACACCACTATCATCCCAATCTATACCTGATTTTTTACAAAACAAGGGATTATATTCTGTTGGTATATTTTTAGGTAAAAATATTTTAGAATAATCAGATATTTTATATATAGTATCTAATTTAGATATATAATGTGAATAATTTTTTGATGGTGTATCATATCCAATTACTTTATAATTAGAAGAATAATAACTATTTAATATTTCTTTTATATTTTTATCTATATTTATATTATTTTCTAAATAACCTCTATTTGACATCGTATAATCGTATTTATTTAATAAATTTAAATTTGAACTAATATCATCTCCAATATAATTTACATATAAATCACCTTTAATAATAACATAGTCTATTAATAATTTAAAATTATAATAATTTTTTATATCATATAAAAATAATGATACGATATACCTGTTATTTCCATAAAAATCTACTTGTTCATATACATTAACTATATCTTTTAAAAAATAATCAACATTATATACTAATTTTAATCCTTGATAAAAAATAATATAAATTTGATTTTTGATTTTTTCTAATAATATTTCATCTATAGTATCCTTTGTATACATTCTGTTTACATAATCTTTTGATAAGTTTATTTTATTTTTATTAGATATTTTATGTAATATTTTATGTAATTTATGTTTTGGTTTTATAAAACTACTTTCAATTTCATTTTTTTGATTTATATCATCTATAATATTATTATATAAATATGTATCAGTTTTTTTGATATATTTTTTATTATATATATGATAAATTATCAATAGTATAATAAAAAATATTATGTAGTTTACATAATTCATATTATATATATATATTATAGTATATTTTTATTAATAATTATATGAGTTTCTTTTATAATTTTCGTAATGTTTTTTAATAATTAATGCACTTTTATATTGTAAATGATCTATTTCATAAAACATATATTTATTTTCTAATAATATATTTTTTATAAAATTATAAGCAGTATTACAGTTTTCTAAACTCCTACCACCCGTTATAATAATATTACCACTATTAAATACGGCAATAGTTATACTCCTACAATCACCTTCAACACATCCACGACCCTTTCCATTACATACAATGTTACAATTACATATTCCATTTATATTATTTGTTTTATTATGGTAATATTTAATATTTACACCCGGATACATTGTTGGTTCATATGAAGAATAAAATCCTAATTTTATAATATAGTTATGTAAATTAGTTCTATTTATTTTATAGTTAATATTAAAATCACTATTTATCATCACAATATTATTTTCTTTAATATTTATATCTGGTTTTACAAAATTTATAAATATAAATTTATTTAATAATACTTCTGTTAACTCTAACCCTTGATTTATATATTCTAAACCAGTAAATTGTAAAGAACCATTATTAAATACTTTTATATTAATTGTTTTTAATTTTGAATAATAATAAGTTACTATTTTTTTTAATACATCATTATTTTCTATATATTTTTCATAATTTTTTCTATAAAGAGATTTAAATATTTTTTTTTTATTAATATCTTTTAGTATATCTATATTATTTTTAGTTAAATTATGTTTTTTTAAGAAAATTTTGCTTAAATTATTTAGTATATAATAAAGGGAGTCTTTTATTTCTAATTCAGTTGGGGGTTCTTCTTTTTTTGTATGAGGTGTATATTTTATAGTTAATTGATTAAAGAAATATTTCTTGGTATCATTTTTTCTTCTTTTCATGTTTTTTGTGTCTAATTCACCTTTATATTTTTTCCCACATTCAATAAATGTTATATTTTCATCTAGTTGTAATTTAACATATAATTCATCTAAATTTATAAGTGTACTTAATTTAGATATGGATGTTATAGTTGATATATGTAAATCCATTTATATTTTATATTTAAAGATAAATATAATTATTTTCAAATTATAAATTTGAAAATATATAAATAATAAAATTTATATATTATTAGAGGTAAATAATGCCTAAAAATAAAAAAGGCGGAAAGGGAGCAAAAAAAGGGAAAAATATTCAAGTAGGTGGTCAACTAATTACAAAACAAAATAGTGGAGAAGAATACGGTATTGTTAAATCAAAAAATGGAAATGGTAGATTCACAATTTATTGTTTTGATGATAAAACTAGAATTGGAATTGTTAGGGGTAAAGATAGAAAAAGAAAGTGGGTTAATATAGATGATGTTGTTTTAGTTGAAAAATGGGAGTTTGAAACAAATTCAGAAAAATGTTCTATTATTAATACTTATGAAAAATCAGAAGTAAACAAATTAATTAAAAATAATGAAATTAATAATTTATTTATAGATAAAAATAAAAATAAAAATGATTTTACAAATATTGTTGATGATGAAGATATATTTGATAGAAATTATACTATTTCATCATCTGAAGAAGAAGACAAAGAACAAAGCAGTGAAGAAGAAGATAAAGAACAAAGCAGTGAAGAAGGAGAAAGTGTAATTAATATAGATGAAATTTAATTATGCATTCTTTTGTAATAAACTATGTATTTTTTGATTTACATGATGTATATCATCACTATAATTAATATTAATTATTTTAATTTTTTTTGGAAATATAAAATCACATGTTTCTGTTTTATCATTTATATTTTTTATATGATCATCACTATTACTATATACTTTTTGTAACCTTTTTATTTGTTCTTGTTTAGTTATATGTAATTTTATAATTGTAAAATCTAGATTAATTAATTTATCTAATTCGTTCTGGTGTCTAATATCATCTATAACACAATAATTTATATTTTTTATATTATTTAATGAATAATCTATCCATATATCTTCATTTATTTCTCTAAATTTTGTACCTATATTTACTAGTAAACTTCTATCTTTATTTTCCATATTGAAATATTTATATGCTATCTCTTTTACACCCGTTCCAAATGAATACACATCATGTCTATTATCTAATCTACAAATTTCTTGAGCAAGTGTTGTTTTACCCGAACACATTTTTCCTATAATACCTATTTTCATAAATTTACCTTTTATAAATATACTATATAATTTATATATATTTTATTCTTCAAAATTATCATTTAATATAAGTCTTTATATAATTTTTTATAATCAGGTTGCTACCGGGTATTCGCCAGGACTTCTTTCTCGACTGTATAACCGCCAGCACCCACAGGTGGGACATGGTTTGGTGCTATCATTGTGCTTGAAAATATCACTAATGTAACGTCGGGGTTCAATGTCGACATCTATGGACTCGTCTATATATATAGGAATATTGGATTCAGGTTCAGGTTCAGGTTCATTTATACATAGATTATAACATATATCTGTTACATTTATCCATTTATCGTTATATCCATACCTAATGTCTACTAATTTTTTTATATCATTTAAATTAATTTTTTCATTTTCTTCAAATATTAATTTATGTTTTTTATCATTAATATTAATATAAATAAATATTAAATATTTATTTATACCATGAATGGGACAAGTAAATATTTTATTATAATTTTCAGTTATATCTAATATCATTATTAATATAAATATATATATATATATTAATTTATACTTAAAATATTATATATATTTATATCACATTTTTCATAAAATCTATTAAATAATTTTAATATATTCATTTTTTCTTTATTATATTTTATATTCCATCCTAAATATAAATTACCCGACCTCACTGTTAATTCACCAACAATTAACCCCTTTGTTGTTATATAAAAATCTATTCTAGATATATTCATAGTTGTTATTTTATATATATTAATACAATTAATATATATTTCATCTATATATTTTTTAATTGTATTAATTTCTTTGAGAACCCAATCATCATTTAACAAATTTTCTTCTTTATCTATAGATATTATTTCTATATTTTTATTTTCATCTATTATAAACCAACAAGTATCAGTTTCATCATTTATTATTAATGGATATGAATTGCTTCTTCTACATATAAATCCAATTAATGGTATTCCATTAAATATAAAGAATTTATAATCAATTAAATAATTTAAACCAGTATCATATTGTGTTAATAATTCTTCTATTATATGTGTATTACTTTTAATATTTTTAAAATTATCATAGTTTCCTTTATTTAATACCTCAATCCCGTTGCAATAAACACCTGATGCTGGTTTTATAATATAAGAATATTCTAAATTTATGTGTTTTATATTATACATAATCGGAACATTAATTTTATAAAAAAATAAATATAAATTTGTTAATATTTTATTCTTATATATATTAAACATACTTATATTTTTTAATTTTATATTATCTATATTTATAATAGTATTGTTTTTTGAATTATATATTTTTAATACATAATCTATATTATTTATAAATTTTTCTGGTATATTTATATTTTTTAATAAAGTTGCATTATTAAAAGAATGCAATTGATAATTATTTAATACTGGATTTTTAACATAGAGTCTTTTAAACTTTAATTTATTTAGATCATATTTATTAACAAATTTAGAGAAATTATATAAATTATATTCTAGTTTTTTTTCAAATATAGTTAAATTAAACTTATTAATATATTTATTATTTATAGAATTTAAATATATATTTGATTTATTATTATATTTATCTACAAAATCATGATTAAGTTGTATTAATATTGACTCTTCAGTTAAATCATGATTTTTATCTAAATTATTTAAATTTATATTAAAATCATGATTTAAATAATTATAAATTACATAATTATTTAAATTATTATGTAAATATTTATACATAAATGGAATTTTATTTAAATTTAATTTTAATATTTTATTATTAAATAAAATATTTTTTTCT